>CBJMI02800__coassemble_470_pt1 | contig 58082 bp, 52 predicted proteins | sample CBJMI02800__metabat2_low_PE_003 | metagenome-assembled genome bin CBJMI02800
CCGGCGTCAGGGCAACCGCGTACGAGGAGACCGACCCGTGCCGTCCCAGCAGAAGTTTGTTTACTCCTTCACCGAAGGAAACAAGGACCTCAAGGATCTTCTTGGCGGCAAGGGCGCGAACCTGGCCGAGATGACCAACCTGGGGCTCCCCGTGCCTCCGGGGTTCACCATCACCACCGAGGCCTGCAAGGTCTTCCTGGACACGGGTAGCGAGCCCACCTCGCTGCACGAGGAGATCAGCGCCCACCTGGACGCCCTCGAGCAGGAGATGGGCAAGAAGCTCGGCCAGGCCGACAACCCGCTCCTGGTCTCCGTCCGTTCCGGTGCCAAGTTCTCCATGCCCGGCATGATGGACACCGTCCTCAACATCGGCCTCTCCGACACCTCGGTGGTCGGCCTCGCCGCTCAGTCGGGCAACGAGCGCTTCGCCTGGGACTCCTACCGCCGCCTGGTCCAGATGTTCGGCAAGACCGTGCTGGGCGTCGACGGCGAGCTGTTCGAGGAGGCCCTCGAAGAGGCCAAGCACGCCAAGGGCACCGTCAACGACCTGGACCTGGACGCTTCCGACCTCCGGGAACTGGTCGAGGTGTTCAAGGGAATCGTCGAGCGCGAGACCGGCCGGGCCTTCCCGCAGGACCCGCGCGAGCAGATGGACCTCGCCATCCACGCCGTCTTCCACTCCTGGAACGGCGACCGCGCCCGGCTGTACCGCCGCCAGGAGCGCATCCCGAACGACCTGGGCACCGCGGTCAACGTCTGCACCATGGTCTTCGGCAACCTCGGGGAGGACTCCGGCACCGGCGTCGCCTTCACCCGGGACCCTTCCACCGGCACCCAGGGCGTCTACGGCGACTACCTGTCCAACGCCCAGGGCGAGGACGTCGTCGCCGGCATCCGCAACACGCTGCAGCTGTCCGAGCTGGAGAAGCTCGACAAGAAGTCGTACGACGAGCTGATGGCGATCATGCAGACGCTGGAGAACCACTACCGCGACCTCTGCGACATCGAGTTCACCATCGAGCGCGGCAAGCTCTGGATGCTGCAGACCCGCGTGGGCAAGCGCACCGCCGCGGCCGCCTTCCGGATCGCCGTCCAGCTGGTCGACCAGGGCCTGATCGACCTGGACGAGGCCCTGATGCGCGTCACCGGCGGCCAGCTGGCCCAGCTGATGTTCCCGCGCTTCGCCCCGACCGCCGAGTCCAAGCAGATCGGCTGGGGCCTGGCGGCCTCGCCCGGCGCCGCGATCGGCAAGGTCGTCTTCGACTCCTACACCGCCGTCAAGTGGTCCCGCTCCGGCGAGAAGGTCATCCTGGTCCGCCGCGAGACCAACCCGGACGACCTGGACGGCATGATCGCAGCCGAGGGCATCCTCACCTCGCGCGGCGGCAAGACCTCGCACGCCGCCGTCGTCGCCCGCGGCATGGGCAAGACCTGTGTCTGCGGCGCCGAGGAGCTGGAGGTCGACACCAAGGGCCGCAAGTTCACCACCGCCGACGGCCTGGTGGTCCACGAGGGCGACGTCGTCTCGATCGACGGCGCCAGCGGCAAGGTCTACCTCGGCGAGGTACCCGTGCTGCCGTCCCCCGTGGTCGAGTACTTCGAGGGCACCCTGCACGCCGGCGCCGACGTCCAGGGCGGACTGGTCCAGGCCGTCCACCGGCTGATGTCGCACGCCGACGGCCGCCGCCGCCTCGCCGTGCGCGCCAACGCGGACAACGCAGAGGACGGCTCGCGCGCCCGCCGCTACGGCGCCCAGGGCATCGGCCTGTGCCGCACCGAGCACATGTTCCTCGGTGAGGAGCGCCGCAAGGAGGTCGAGCACCTGATCCTCGCGGACAACGACAAGGACCGCGAGCTCGCCCTCTCCACCCTGCTGCCGCTGCAGAAGGGTGACTTCCTGGAGCTCTTCCAGGCGATGGACGGCCTGCCCGTCACCGTCCGTCTGCTCGACCCGCCGCTGCACGAGTTCCTGCCCGACATCACCGAGCTGTCGGTGCGCGTCGCCCTCGCCGAGGCCCGCAAGGACCCGAACGAGAACGACCTGCGCCTGCTCCAGGCGGTGCACAAGCTGCACGAGCAGAACCCGATGCTGGGCCTGCGCGGCGTGCGCCTCGGCCTGGTCATCCCCGGCCTGTTCGGCATGCAGGTCCGGGCCATCGCCGAGGCCGCCGCCGAGCGCAAGCTGGCCGGCGGGGACCCGCGCCCCGAGGTGATGATCCCGCTGGTCGGCACCGTCCAGGAGCTGGAGCTGGTCCGCGACGAGTGCGAGCGGGTGCTCGCCGAGGTCGCCCGGTCCACCGGCGTCAAGCTGGACATCAAGCTCGGCACCATGATCGAGCTGCCGCGCGCCGCGGTGACCGCCGGTCAGATCGCCGAGGCCGCCGAGTTCTTCTCCTTCGGCACCAACGACCTGACCCAGACGGTCTGGGGCTTCTCCCGGGACGACGTGGAGGCCTCGTTCTTCACCGCCTACCTGGAGAAGGGCATCTTCGGGGTCTCCCCGTTCGAGACCATCGACCGCGACGGCGTCGGCTCGCTCGTCAAGCACGCCGTCGAGGCCGGCCGGGCCACCCGCCCCGACCTCAAGCTCGGCGTCTGCGGCGAGCACGGCGGCGACCCGGACTCGGTCCACTTCTTCCACGAGGTGGGGCTGGACTACGTCTCCTGCTCCCCCTTCCGCATCCCGGTGGCGCGCCTGGAGGCAGGCCGCGCCGCCATCGAGTCGGCGGGCAGCGACTCGCGCTGAGAGGGTAGGCATCCCCTACTCACGCGCGGGTACGACTGACCGCTTCCCCTCCCGTCGGGAGGGCGTACACCGGAGCTCGGCGCAGGAGAACCGGCGTACGTAACACGGCCGGGCGGGAACGGACAACGGCGTCCGTTCCCGCCCGGCCGTACGTCCTTGTGGTGTCCGTCGGGCGGTGCCCGTCGCGTGGTGCTCGTCGTGTGGTGTCCGTCATGTGTGTGACACGGCCGTCCGGGCGCGGGCGCCTGCCAAGCTGGACCGCATGACCAGAAGCAAGAGCCCGCTCGTCGTCGTGGCCGTCCTGATCCTGGCCGTGCTCGCCGGGGTCGGGTACCTGCTCGCCGGCAGGGGCGGCAGCACCCACCCCAAGGCCGCCGCGAGCTCCGCCGCCGCGGGCACCTCGGCCCCCAAACCCTCGGCTCCCAAGCCGTCCCCGCCCGCCGGCGGCGCCGGCGCCCCGAGCGGCGCCTGGACCCCCGCCGACCCGGCGCTGGCCGACGTCTGCCGCACCAAGCTGCCCAGCCAGGCCCAGGACACCGTCGCCCTGATCGCCAAGAACGGCCCCTACCCGTACAACCGGGACGGCATCGTCTTCGAGAACCGCGAGAGCCGCCTGCCGAAGAAGGGCAACGGCTACTACCACGAGTTCACCGTGGTCACCCCCGGCTCCAACGACCGGGGCACCCGACGGGTCGTCACCGGCGGCTCCGGCGAGCAGTACTGGTCCCCGGACCACTACGCGACCTTCCAGGAGATCGACCCGCGCTGCTGAGCGCTTGCCTCACGGAAAATACTTTCCAACCTGGAAAGGATGTGGCACAGTGGAGCCACCGTCACTTTCCGAGGGGGAAACATGAGTGACTCCGCTCCCACCCCGCCGTCCGCCGCCGAGGCGCTGCGCCTGGCCGACCGGGCCGGCGCGGCCGCCCGGCGCCCGGGCGAGCTGCCCCGCTGGTACGGGCCGGCCTTCGCCTTCGCCTTCGCCGCCTACGGCCTGGGGATCGGCCACGTCATCGAGACCGGGCAGATCGCCGTGATCGGCGGGCTCGCCGGCGGCTTCGCCGCCCTGACCGGTGGCCTCGCGCGCTTCGCCATGCGCAGCGACGGCATCGTCCGCCGGGGCATGCCGGACGGCATCGGCGGGCCGGTCGCGTCGGCGGTCCTCGCGGTCTGCGCCGCGTCGGGGGCCGCGATGGTGCTCGCCTGGTGGGCCGGCGGCGGCCCGCGCTGGATCGGCGGGACCGCCGGGCTGGCGGCGGGCCTGACCTTCTGGGCGGGCACCAGCCGGCTCAACCGCCGGGTCCGGCGGCTGCAGGAAGCCGGCTGATGCCCACTGCCCTCGACCCGCTGCTCCAGCACGCCACCCGGCTCACCGTGCTCGCCTTCCTCGGTGCCTGCCGGGAGGCCGAGTTCGCCGCCGTCCGGGACCACTGCGAGGTCTCCGACTCCGTCCTCAGCAAGGCCGCGACCGCGCTGGAGGAGGCCGGATACCTGGTGGTGAAGAAGGGGTACGTCGGCAAGCGCCCGCGCACCTGGCTCGCCGCCACCCGCGAGGGCCGCGCCGCGCTCGCCGCCCACCTCGCCGAACTGCAGCGGCTGGTGGCCGCCGCCGAGGCGGCCGGGGCCCAGCACGCCTGACACTGCGGTGAGTTCACCGCGCCCGCCGCCAGCTGATCCGGCCGTGCGGGCCGTGCGGGCCGGTGGTGACCAGGGCGGTCAGCTCGTGCAGCACCGGCGCCGGGTCGCGCCGCAGCTGGACCGGGGTGGCGCGCACCACCGGCAGGCCCGCGGCGGTCAGCCGGTTGGCGCGGGCCAGGCCGCGTTCGTGGTCGGACGGGCGCAGGTGGTAGGCGCGGGAGTCGATCTCCAGGGCCACGCGGGCGTGCGGCCAGTAGGCGTCCGGCACGGCGAGGAACCGGCCGTCCAGGAAGAGCACCGGGTTCCACAGCGGCTCCGGCAGGCCCGCGTGGGCGAGCACCTCGCGGGCCTCGCCCTCGACCACCGAGCGCGCCCCGGCGGTCAGGTCCTCCACCGCCCGGGCCACCTGCGGCAGCGCCAGCGCCCCCGGCCGGGCGAGCAACTGGTCGAGCAGCTCGCCCAGTTCGCAGTGCCGACGCTGCACCGCCTCGGCGCACAGCGACCGGAACCGGCGCTGCCCGGTCTCCTGCGGCGCCACGTCCGCCAGCGCCCGAGCGACCGTGGCGCTCCACAGCCCGTCGTCCCGCTGGAAGCCTCCCGGCATCGCCCCGGACGCCCGGTGCACCCGGACGAACTCCCGGTCGCCCACCCGGCGTTGGGTCGGAATCAGGACTTCGACCTCGGCCACGTCGGCCGGGTGCCCGGCGCTCGGCAGCCCGGCCTCCGCCAGCACCGTGAACCCGGTCAGCAACACCTCCCCGGGCTGCGGCTGCCGCCCTTTCGGGCTCGCGTACGCCAGGGCGGCCCGCAAGCGCTGATGGATCGTCAGTCGCCCGTTCTGCAGGCAGATCACCCGCGGCAGCACCTGCTGCCAGGGCCCGCCGGGCCGCAGCCGGTGGGCGATCGTGCCGGAGGGCACGCCGAGCCGGCGCGGCTGCGCCCGGGTGGCGATGTGCTGCTGGTCGGCGCCGAGCAGGGCGACGGGGTCGAGCGGGTTCGCGCGGGTCATACCCGGGTGCCTGCCCGCCCGGATCGGCGGTATGCGAAACGTCCCTCGTCGGGGGCTTCCCGGATGGGAGGTTGACGAAACGGAGGTTGACGGAACGGCCGCCGACCCGCTGAGCTTGGTCCCACATGATGACCGAACCCAACGGCCCGGCGCTCGACGCGCTCGACGGCCTCTCCGTCGGTGACGCCCTCGGCGCCCAGTTCTTCGTCCCGGAAACCGCCCGGTCCCACTTCACCGGCCGCACCGACCCGCCCGGCCCCTGGCCGTGGACCGACGACACCGAGATGGCCTGCTCGGTGTACGCCGCCCAGCGCGAACGCGGCACCATCGACACCTTCGACCTCACCCACGCCTTCGCCCTCCGCCACGACTTCGACCGCGGCTACGGCCCGGCCGCCAACCGGATGCTCCGGCTGATCCGCGAGGGCGGCGACGCCAAGGCCCTGGCCGCCGAACTCTTCGACGGCCAGGGCTCGTACGGCAACGGCGCCGCGATGCGGGTCGCCCCGCTGGGGGCGGCGTACGCGGACGACCTGGACGAGGTCGTCCGGCTGGCCGCCCGTACGGCGGTGATCACCCACACCCACCCGCAGGCCGTGGACGGCGCGATCGCCGTCGCGGTGGCGGCGGCGATCGCGGTGCGGGCCCGGACCGGGACCATGACGCCGGAGACGTTCCTGGGCGAGGTCGTCTTCCACACGCCGATCGGCGCGGTGCGCGACGGCGTGATCGAGGCGATCGCCCTGCTCGCCGAACCGGACCCGCTGGTCGCCGCGAAGGTGCTCGGCAACGGCAGCCGGACCTCAGCCGCCGACACCGTCCCGTACGCCCTCCGGTGCGCCGCCCGTCACCTGACCGACTACCGGGCGGCCGTGTGGGAGGCGATCGCGCCCGGTGGCGACATGGACACCGTGGCCGCGATCACCGGGGGAGTCGTCGCCTCGTGCACCGGCACGCGCGGTATCCCGGCCGAGTGGATGGCCGCCCGCGAACCGCTGCCCGGCTGGGCGTTCCCGGAGCCGGGCGGCGTCACCGGCGGCCGGGGCCGCGCGGACATGCTGGTTCCGCGCTCGCATCCCGTCCCCGACGTGGAGTGGACCGACGAACAGTGGCAGCGCCTCCGGGCCGGGCGGCACACGGACACGCTGGACCACCGCTGGGCGGTGCACACCCACGAGGGTTCGGTCAGGATCTGCCGCCCCGGGGGCGGCCACCCGGTCTGGGAAGTGGCGGTCACCAGGATCCGTGGTGGCCGGCGTCCGGTTTCGGCGGTCGTCGAGACGAGCCACCACCGGTGGTCCGTGCTGCCCACGGACCCCCACGGCCTGACCACACTGAGCTGGATCCTGAGGACCGCCGCCGCCGGCGAACGGTCCGCCCTCAGGCCGTGATCATCAGCTGCCCGGCGCCGCTGCCGCCCTGTCTAAGACACTCCTGGTTGATCGCCGGATCCGGGGCGCTCGGCGAGGTGGCGGCGGCGATCCGCAGCTCGATGATGTCCCGGACGGCGGGCCATTCGGAGTCCAGGATCGAGTAGAACGCGGTCGAGCGCACCACCCCGTCCAGCCCGCGCGAGTGCGCCCGGCGGACGCCCTCGGAGGTCGCGCCGAGCCGCTCGATGGCGGCCCGGGAGCGCAGGTTGCGGGCGTCGGCGCGCAGCGAGATCCGCTGCACGCCCCAGGTCTCGAAGGCGTGCCGGAGCATCAGCAGCTTGGCCTCGGTGTTGATGCCGGTGCCCTGGGCGCGCGGCGAGAGCCAGGTGTTGCCGATCTCCGCGGCGTCGGGGACGGCCGTCGCCGGATCACCGAACGGCACGCCGGGCGTGGGCGGCCACACCAGCGGGCCCTGCCAGTAGTCCAGTTCGAGGAACCGGGTGGAGCCGACCACCCGGCCGTCGGCGACGTTGACCGTCGCGAACGCCATCGACCGCCCCGCGGCCTGGTCGGCGAGGGCCCGCGCGACGTAGTCGCGGGCCGCTTCCAGGCCGTGCGGCACGGCGGTGAAGGCGTAGGTCGTACGGTCCTCGGCGCCGGCCTCGGCGATGGCCTCGGCGTGGTGCGCGGCGAGGGGCTCCAGCCGCACGGTGCGGCCGGTGAGGATGACAGGTACGGGCACGGAACCTTCGGTCCTTCATCGGTCGTAGGGCGCGGTCCGCGCCGGGGTGCGGCACGGGCTGCGGGGTGACTGGCTTCGCCCCGGCCCGGTTTCCGCCTCCGGGTACCCGTGCGCGCCGGAGGGATTCCGGTCGGGCGGGGCGGGGGCGGCGGCCCGGAACGGGCGGCGCGTGGTGCCGGAACGGACACGGGTCCTCGGACCGGTCCGGCGGGGAGAGCGAGGGGACAGTGTGCGTCCGCGAAATGGCCGAGGAGGAAACGAGAGCGCGAAGGGAAGCAGGCGGCCAGGTGAAGGCAAGATGCGTCGTGGGTGGCTGTCCGAGCAGCGATCCGGGTCGTGGTCGACGGCGTTACGGACGACGTGACGACGACGCGACGATGCGAGGCAGCGAGAGGACGATACCCGCCAGAACGCGGTGCGTCACTTCGCGGCACGCGAATGGCGGTGCGGGCCGCCACCGCGTGCTCCGGACGGGGCGGTTGAACGCCCGTGACCAGGGGCTTCTCCTCCGGGTGCGATCATGTTCCGGAGCGGCCGGCGACGGCTGCCGGCCGTGTCGTCGGGCGGGTCGCGCGCCGAGCGGTCGGCCGGAACGGGAATTCCGGCGCGGCCCGGCACGCTGGAGAGGACGAGAAGCCGGTCGGATCGGGACGAGCAGAGAACGGGGTTGGGTGCGCGGTGCGAGACTTCCAGGCGCTGTACGAGCTGGATGAGCGGGGCGTGGCCGCCGTGGCCGAGGCCAACGCGGAGCTGCGTGACACCGGCGCCGGCCTGGTGCTGCTCCACCACTTCGAGGGGTTCATGGACGCCGGCGAGGCCGGCGGCCAGGTGGTGGCCCACCTGCTGGAGACGGGTTCGCCGCAGGTGGTGGCCCGCTTCGACCACGACCGGCTGGTCGACTACCGGGCCCGCCGCCCCGCGATGGTCTTCGACCACGACCACTGGACGGCCTACGACCCGCCGGAGATCCTGCTCCAGCTGGTCCGCGACGCCGCCGGGGCCCCGTTCCTGCTGCTCAGCGGCCCCGAGCCGGACGTCGAGTGGGAGCGCTTCGCGCGCGCCGTCCGCGCGCTGGTCGAGCGCTTCGAGGTGCGGCTCAGCCTGGACTTCCACGGCATCCCGATGGGCGTGCCGCACACCCGCCCGGTCGGCCTGACGCCGCACGGCAACCGGCTCGACCTCGCGCCGGGCTACCCGCAGTGGTTCGAGCAGGCGCAGGTCCCGGGCAGTGCCCAGGCGCTGCTGGAGTACCGGCTGGCAGAGGCCGGGCACGACGTGCTGGGCTTCGCCGTGCACGTCCCGCACTACGTGGCCCGCTCGGCCTACCCGGCCGCCGCCGTGCTGATCCTGGAGGCGGTGCAGTCCGCCAGCGGGCTCGTCCTGCCCGGCACCCGGCTGCGCGAGCGGGTCGGAGAGGTGTACGCCGACATCGAGGAGCAGCTGGCCCAGGGGGACGGCGAGTTGCGCTCGGCGATCCGCGGCATGGAGGGCCAGTACGACGCGGTGGCGGGCGCCGAGGGCCGGGAGAGCCTGCTGGCCGAGCCGGTCGACCTGCCCTCGGCGGAGGAGCTGGGGCGCCGCTTCGAGGAGTTCCTGGCCGAGCACGAGCGCGGCGCGGAGTAGCGGGGTAGCGGGGGCGGGGCGGCGGAGTGGCGGCCCCGCTCCTCCCGGACGGGTGCGGCGCCGACGGGAGTCATCGGCGCCGCCCGTACGTTGGACACGGCGGTGCCCGGGGGACGGGTCGCCGTACGGAGCAGCCCGTGACTCGCACCCCCGGGGGGATGCCATGCCGAGGACCACACGCCCGGCCGTCGTCGTGACGGCCGGGCTCGCCGCCCTGCTGCTGGCCGGACTGGCCGGGTGCAGCGGCGGGGGCGGTGCGGACGGTTCGGACGGTTCGGACCGGGGTTTCGCCGGCGCGCTGCCGGGCCGCGCCCCGGCCGGTGCCACCCCGACGCCGACCCCCACCCCGCCCAGCGGCCCGTACGTGGCGCTCGGCGACTCCTACACCGCCGGGCCGAAGATCGCCCCCCAGGTCGGCGAGCCGGGCGGCTGCGGCCGCTCCGGGGTCAACTACCCCGCGCTGGTGGCGAAGGCGCTCGCCCTGGCGCCCGGGCAGTTCCGGGACGTCAGCTGCAGCGGCGCCCGCACCGGGGACCTGAAGGCGGTGCAGAAGACCGACGACGGGGTCAACCCGGCCCAGCTGGACGCGCTGACCCCGGCCACCCGGCTGGTCACCCTGGGCATCGGCGGGAACGACGCGGGCTTCATGCAGGTCATGACCGAGTGCGCCAAGGACACCCTGGTGGGCGCGGTGAAGGACCTGGTCGGCGGGAGGACCTCGGCCGCGCCCTGCCGGGAGCACTACGCCTCCGGCGGTGCCGACCAGCTGCAGGCCAGGGTGGACGAGGCCGGCGGCAAGGTCGCCGACGTCCTCCGGGAGATCAGGCGCCGTTCCCCGCAGGCCCGGGTGTACGTGGTCGGCTACCCGGCGCTGCTGCCGACCGACCCGGTGAGCTGCGGGCCGGTGCTGGGCACCACGATCGCGGCGGCGGACCTCGGCTTCCTCGCCGAGAAGGAGCGGCAGCTCAACGGGATGCTCAAGCAGCGCGCGGAGGCCGCCGGGGCGGTGTTCGTGGACACCGCCGGGCCGTCGGCCGGACACGACATGTGCGCGGGCGAGGACTCCCGCTGGATCGAGCCGCCGTTCCCGGCCCACGGGCTGACCCCGATCCACCCCAACGCCAAGGGGGAGGAGGCGGTGGCCGGCGTCGTGCTGAAGGCCGTCCGGGGCTGAGCGGGCCCGGGTGGGCTGACCGGGCCGGGTGGGGGCTGACCGGGTTGACCGCGCGGCTCCGGAAGGGGCCGTTCGGGTACGAGTGGTTCGAGGCGGCCGACACCGGCGCGCCTCCCACGGTTCACGCCCCGGCCCGCACCCCTTCGCGCGCGGCACATCCCGCGTGTCGGCGGTGCGGCGTACCGTGAAGGGTCATATGGATGACACCACGCACCGCCTCGCCGCCCCGATCCCGTACGACCACGCCGCCGAGGCCCGCTGGGTTCCAGAACCGGACAAGCGTCCCGGCCGCACCGCCTTCCAGCGCGACCGCGCCCGGGTGCTGCACTCCGCCGCACTGCGCCGACTGGCCGGCACCACCCAGGTGGTCGCCCCGATGCGCAGCGACTTCCCGCGCACCCGGCTCACCCACTCGCTGGAATGCGCCCAGGTCGGGCGGGAACTGGGCGCGGCCCTCGGTTGCGACCCGGACCTGGTGGAGACCGGCTGCCTGGCCCACGACATCGGCCACCCGCCCTTCGGCCACACCGGCGAGGAGGCCCTCGACCAGGCCGCCGAGGCCTGCGGCGGCTTCGAGGGCAACGCCCAGTCGCTGCGCATCCTGACCCGGCTCGAACCCAAGCGCTTCGCGCCCCAGGACGACCAGCCCGCCGCCCGGCTCGCCCCCTGGCCCGGCCGCAGCGTCGGCCTCAACCTGACCAGGGCCGCCCTGGACGCCGCCACCAAGTACCCGTGGACCAAGGGCGCCCACCCCGTCGACCCGGCCTCGCCCAAGTACGGCGTCTACGCCGACGACCTGCCGGTCTTCCGCTGGCTGCGGGCCGGCTCCCCGGCCGGCCGCAAGTGCTTCGAGGCCACCGTCATGGACTGGTCCGACGACGTGGCCTACTCCACCCACGACGTCGAGGACGGCCTCCAGGCCGGCCACATCGACCCGGCCGCTCTGCGCGCCCCCGGCGAGCGCGCCGAACTGTTCAAGGTCGCCGAGCGCTACGCCCCGGACGCCGAGCCGGAGGAGGTGGCCGCCGCGCTGGACCGGCTGCTCGCCCAGGACTGGTGGCCGCAGGCCTACGACGGCACGGCGCGCGCCCGGGCCGGGCTCAAGGACCTCACCAGCCAGCTGATCGGCCGCTTCTGCCTGGCCGCCGAGCAGGCCACCCGGGCCCGCTACGGCCCCGGCCGGCTCACCCGCTACGCCGCCGAGCTGGTGGTGCCGAGGGGCGTCCGGCTGGAGTGCGCGGTGCTCAAGGCGGTCGCCGTCCGCTTCGTCATGATGCGCGACGAGCAGGCCCAGCTGCGGGCCCGCCAGCGGATCGTGATCGCCGAGCTGGCGTACGTCCTGACCCAGCGCGCCCCCGACGGGCTGGACCCGGTGTTCGCCGCGATGTACCACGAGGCCGAGGACGACCGCGCGGCCCTTCGCACGGTCGTCGACCAGATCGCCACCCTGACGGACGCCTCGGCCCTCGCTCTGCACGCCAAACTGGTCGGCGCCGCCTGGGCGTAGCCCGCGGGCCGGACCCCGGCCCGGACGGCCGGCTAGAAACCCCGGCCGCCCCAGTAGACTTCCGGGGTGGCCGGGCGGATCAGGGACGAAGACGTACAGGCGGTGCGCAGCGCACTGCCGATCGACGCGGTGGTCGGCGACTACGTACAGCTCACCAACGGTGGCGGCGGCGAGTACAAGGGCGTCTGCCCCTTCCACGACGAGAAGTCCGCCTCCTTCTACGTCAACCCGGCCAAGGGCGTCTTCCACTGCTTCGGCTGCCAGGAGAACGGCGACACCATCGCCTTCCTGATGAAGATCGAGCACTTCACCTTCGCCGAGGCCGTCGAGCGGATGGCCGCCCAGGCCGGCATCACCCTGCGCTACGAGGAGGGCGGCTACAGCCCCCGCCACCAGCAGGGTGAGCGCACCCGCCTGGTCGAGGCGCACAAGGTGGCGGCGGCCTGGTACCAGGAGCAGCTGGCCTCGCCGGAGGCGGAGATCGGCCGCCGGTTCCTGGCGGAGCGCGGCTTCGACGAGGAGGCCGCCAAGACCTTCGGCGTCGGCTACGCCCCCGCGGGGTGGGAGCACCTGGTCCGCTTCCTGCGCGGCAAGGGCTTCACCGACAAGGAGATCCTCCAGGGCGGCCTGGCCTCGCAGGGCCAGCGCGGCGGCCTGATCGACCGCTTCCGGGGCCGGCTGGTCTGGCCGATCCGGGACATCGCGGGCGAGGTGGTCGGCTTCGGCGCCCGCCGGCTGCGCGAGGACGACAACGGCCCGAAGTACCTGAACACCCCCGAGACGCCCATCTACAAGAAGTCCCACGTGCTGTACGGGATCGACCTGGCGAAGAAGGAGATCGCCAGGTCGGGCCGCGCGGTGGTGGTCGAGGGCTACACCGACGTGATGGCCTGCCACCTGGCCGGGGTCACCTCGGCGGTGGCCACCTGCGGCACCGCCTTCGCCGAGGACCACATCAAGATCATCCGCCGGCTGCTGATGGACACCTCCCAGTACCGGGGCGAGACGGTCTTCACCTTCGACGGCGACGCGGCCGGCCAGAAGGCCGCGCTGCGCGCCTTCGAGGACGACCAGAAGTTCGCCGCCAAGACCTCCATCGCGGTCAGCCCGGGCGGCATGGACCCGTGCGAGCTGCGCCTGGCCCAGGGCGACGAGGCGGTCCGGCAGCTGATCGACAACCCGGTCCCACTGTTCGAGTTCGCGCTGAACACGGCGGTCTCCAAGCACCGGGTCGAGACGCCCGAGGGGCAGGCCGCGGCCATGGAGGAGGCGGCCCTGATCGTCGCCAAGATCAAGGACCCGTCGATCCGGCACGGCTACGCGATCCGGCTGGCCGGCATGCTCGGCGTCAACCCCGGCGACGAGCAGTTCGTGGTCCGCCGGATCTCCCAGCTGGCCCGCTGGGAGCGGGAGAAGCAGCAGAGCCCCCGCGGCAACGGCCAGCAGCGGCGCACCGAGCAGCCCGTCGCGGCGGCCCGCCCCGCCCAGCCCGCGTTCCGGCTCAACCCGCGCGACCCGGCCCAGTTCGTCGAGCGCGAGCTGCTCAAGCTGGCGCTCCAGTACCCGGACCTGGTCAGCCCGGCCTTCGACCACTACGGCGACGACGAGTTCCCGACCCCGCCGTACACCGCCGTCCGGCAGGCCATCGCCAAGGCCGGCGGCGCCGCGTACGGGGCGACCCTGCCCGACTTCACCAGCGCGGTGCGCGAGGCGGCCCCGGACGACCAGGTGCGCTCGCTGGTGACCGAGCTGACCGTCGAGCCGGTGCGCTCGCTCCGCAAGGCGGACGCGGTCTACGCGGGCGAGTTCCTGGTGAAGCTGCGCCTGCTGGCCGTCGACCGCCGGATCGCCGAGGTCCGCGGCTACCTCCAGCGGCTCGGCCCCCGGGCCGACGCGGAGCAGCTGCACGCGGTGCAGACCGAGCTGTGGCAGCTCCAGCAGTACGGGCAGCAGCTCCGCAGCCGGGGCGCGGCGGCGCTGTAGCCCCCGGTGGGCCAGGGGAGCCCTGGAAGTCCTGCGCAGAAAGTCGGCGCACGAGTCTCGGCCACGTAGCGTGGCGTACCGCACACTGGAGGGCGTCCCACCTCCGTACAGCGCGGGTCCGCCAGAGTCGCGCCCGCCCCGAGGGGATGCCCGTGGACCGAGGCCTTGCCGCAGCGACCACCGCCACCAGACGAACCGATCCCACCGGACCGCCGGCCCGGGAGCAGGAGACGGACCACGGCCGGGCCGGGGCCGCGCCGCCGGGCGGCGCGCGGATCCCCGCCCAGGGGCTGCCGGAGGGCCACCCCGACAGCCGGGGACCGGAGACCGACCCCGAGGCCGGGCATGCGCCGGAGCCGGAGCATGCGGCCGAGCCGGACGTCGAGCCGGAGGCCGATGACGGCGGCGACGGACCGCCCGAACCCGCCGGGGGCGATGGCCCGGCAGCCGACCTGCTGCGCCAGTACCTGCGCGAGATCGGCCGGATCCGGCTCCTCACCGCCGCCGAGGAGGTCGAGCTGGCCCGCCGGATCGAGGCCGGCCTGTTCGCCGAGGAGCGGCTGGACGGTGATCCACCGCCGTCCGACCCGCTGGCCCGGGAGCTGGACACCCTGGTGGTCCTCGGCCGGACCGCCAAGCGCCGGCTGATCGAGGCGAACCTGCGGCTGGTGGTGTCCATCGCAAAGCGCTACGTCGGGCGCGGACTGACCCTGCTCGACCTGGTCCAGGAGGGCAACCTCGGCCTGATCCGGGCGGTGGAGAAGTTCGACTACGCCCGCGGCTACAAGTTCTCGACGTACGCGACCTGGTGGATCCGGCAGGCGATGAGCCGGGCGCTGGCCGACCAGGCCCGGACGATCCGGGTGCCGGTGCACGTGGTCGAGCTGATCAACCGGGTGGTCCGGGTGCAGCGCACCCTGCTGCAGGAACGCGGCCTGGAACCGACCCCGGCCGACATCGCCACCGCCCTGGAACTCACCGAGGTGCGGGTGCGCGAACTGCTCCGGCTGGCCCAGGAGCCGATCTCGCTGCACACCCCGGTCGGTGAGGAGGACGACGTCGCGCTCGGCGACCTGATCGAGGACGCCGACGCCGCCTCGCCCGCCGAGTCCGCGACCTTGCTGCTGCTGCGCCAGCACCTGGACGCGGTGCTGGCCACCCTGGGCGAGCGCGAGCGCCAGGTCGTCCAGCTCCGCTACGGCCTGGACGACGGCCGCCCGCGCACCCTCGAGGAGATCGGCGCGGTGTTCGGCGTGACGAGGGAGCGGATCCGTCAGATCGAGTCCAAGACGCTGGTCAAGCTGCGCGACCACGCCTACTCCGCCCAGCTGCGCGGCTACCTCGACTAGAGGGGATTCACGGGGCCGACGGGCTGGGTGACGGCTGGTCGGTGGGCGGAGCCTGCGACGGCGGGGCCGAGTCGCTCGGCGTCGCCGCCCCGGCCCCGGCGCCCGGGGGAGGAGAGGCGGGGCCGATCGGGATCGGGGTGGAGGCCACCACCGAGGCCAGGTCGGTGACGGTCGAGGTGCAGTCGTGCCCGGCGGGCTGGGAGCCGCAGACCTGGAAGCCGACCGAGGGGTCGGCCGCGTTCAGCATCGCCGAGTAGTTGTCGTAGCCCCAGTGGATCATCGCGGTCTCGCTGTCCCCGGTGCTGTCGGTGATCACCGCGTAGTCCTTGGGCTCGCCCTCGGTGATCGCCGCCCAGGCGGCCTGGCAGGTCCGGCTGTACCGGAGGTAGACGACGACCTTGCCGATCACCTGGGTCTGCAGCGTCCGGGCGTCCTTGCCGCAGCCGGTGGTCTTGGGGTCCTTGTGGGCGCAGCCGACGGCCCGGCAAGGCGGGTCGGAGGGGGCGGGCCTGGCGGTGGCCGGGGTGGCGGTCGCGGCCGGTGCGTCGGCCGCCGAGGCCTGGTCGTCGTGCCGGCTGACCCGCAGGCCGACCAGCACCAGCAGCAGCCCCAGCAGCACCGCGCCGGAGACCAGCGCCGCCGGGCGCCGCCACCACGCGACAGCGGCCTCGGGAGCCTCCTCGGCCGTCGGCACCGGCTCACCGGCGGGCTCGGCCGCCGTCCCGGCCGACGGTCCTTCGACGGTCTCAGCGGTGGGCTCGTCAGTGGTGGGCTCCTCGGCGTCGGCCACTTCCGCGTCGGCCACCTCGGCGCCGGCCACCTCGGGGGTGCGTTCCGTCGCCCGCCGCCACAGCCGCCGCAGCGCCGCCGCGTCGCAGTCCACCGCACCGATCAGCGCCTCCAGCGCCTGCTCGGTGACCACCCGCTTGCCGTTCAGCCAGCGCTCCCAGGAGGCTCGGCTGTAGTGGGTGCGGCCGGCCAGCTCGGACAGCGAGAGGCCGGCGGTGTCCTTGATCGTCCGGAGTTCCTCCGCCAGCAGCCGTGCGGGCTCTGACAGCTCCTCGGGCAGGTCCTTCCAGGCGGAAGCCAATACTCGACCCTCCATGACTCGCGAGACGGGACGACGGTGGACGGGGCGGGAGGGTGCGCGCGCCCGGTCCGGCCGTTCGGTGTCTCCCCTTCTCCAACCCCAGCGGCCCGGCGTCCCAAACTCCAGGTCATGGCGTTGGGACGGACGGAAGTGTCTCACAACCCCCCGAACCGTCGAACAGTCACCTGTTCGTCGTGCAGAGTTCTTCTCGCCGGTGCGTTCCGCCGCCCCGGCCGCTTCGTTCGGGCCCGGCCGGTTCGGCCGTGCCGGCCCGACACGAGGTCCCGGACACCCCCACCGGTCGGGGCAGCCTCGCGGGGGGAGGCTGCCCCGACCGACCGGGACCACTCGGCGGGAGGGCGCTTCCCCGCGCCCTCCCGCCGCGGCATTTCCGGGCCGCCCTACGGCCTTCCGGCCGTCGGCGGCCCGCTACGCGGAGGCCGCCTCCGGGTGGACCTGGTCCCGGGCGGCGCGGTACTGCTGGCGCACCGCCGAACCGATCGCCAGGTCCTGCTCGCCGCCGGGTTCGACCGTCTCGGCATCCGGCAGCTCCCACTCCGGCGGCTCCGCGGTGCCCGCCAGCGCCCAGGCGGCCTGCCGGGCGGCGCCGCGGGCGGCGTGGGCGCCCGGCGGGGGCACCACGACCGGGACGCCGAACAGCATCGGGGCGGCGTGCCGTACGGCCGGCAGCCGGCCGGCCGCGCCGAGCAGGAACACCCGCTTGATCTCGACGCCCTGGGCGCGCAGCACGTCCAGGGCGTCGGCGGTGTTGCACAGCATGCCCTCGACGGCGGCCCTGGCCAGGTGCTGAGGGGTCATCGCCTCGGCCCGCAGACCGGTCAGGGTGCCGGCGGCGTGCGGCAGCGCGGGGGTGCGCTCGCCGTCCAGGTAGGGGAGCAGCACCAGGCCGTAGGCGCCGGGGGAGGAGTGCAGGGCGAGGTCGCTCAGGCCGTCCAGGTCCGTGCCCAGCAGGGCGGCGGTGGAGCGCAGCACCTGGGCGGCGTTGAGGGTGGCGACCATCGGCAGGTGGCGGCCGCTCGCGTCGGCGAAGGAGGAGACCAGGCCGGAGGCGTCCACCACGGCCTTCTCGTGCACCGCGAAGATCGTCCCGGCGCTGCCCAGCGAGACCACCGCGTCGCCCGGGCGGAGGCCGAGGCCCAGGGCGGCGGCCATGTTGTCGCCGGTGCCGGCCGAGATCAGCAGGCCTTCGGGGGTGTGCCCGGCGGGTTCGGCGGGGCCGAGCACGTCCGGCAGCCTGAGCTCGTGGCCGAGCGCAAGCTCGACCAGGTCCTGCCGGTACTCGCCGGAGATCGGGGACCAGTAGCCGGTGCCGGAGGCGTCACCGCGGTCGGTGGTGCGGCGCTTGGGGTGGCCGAGCAGCTGCCACACCAGCCAGTCGTGCGGCAGCAGCACCTCGGCGACCCGGCGGGCGTTGACGGGCTCGAACTCGGCCAGCCAGCGCAGCTTGGCGATGGTGTACGTCGGGCTGGGCACCGCGCCGATAGCGGCGGTCCAGGCGGCCGGTCCGCCGAGGGCGTCCAGCAGCTTGGCGGCGGCGCCGCCGGAGCGCGGGTCGTTCCACAGGATCGCGGGCCGGACCAGCACCCCGCCCGCGTCGAGGCCGATCATGCCGTGCTGCTGCGCGCTGACGCCGATCGCCCGGACGCCCTCCAGCAGGCCGCCGGCCGCGGCGTCGCCGAGCGAGTGCAGCCAGACCTGCGGGTCGGTCTCGCCGGGGCGGAGGCCCTGGTCCTCGGGGACGGGGTGCGGCGCCTTGCCGGAGCGGAGGACGGCGCCGGTGTCGGTGTCGCACGCGACGATCCTGGTGCGGTTGGTCGAGCTGTCTATCCCCGCGACGATGGCCATGTCGAGATCATGCCTCAGCCCGGCCCGGTACGCGTCCGGGCCGGGTGAGCCGTTGCCGGTTCGGGACCCCGCGTTGGGGTCTCCTTTGCTCTGGCCTCACCGCCCCGTCACGGGCGGAAGGTACCCCAGCCGTCGTCCTCCGTCCGGGACCGGCTGAAGTACGGCACCCGGTCGGTGACCGCGTTCGGCAGTCGGTCCCCGACCCGTTCCGCGACGGCGCCGGCCGCCTTCCCGGCCACCGCGCCGGCCTGCTGCCGCGCCCGGTCGGCCGCTCCCTGGACCGCGGGGTTCCGGGCGATCTGCCGGGTGACCTTGCTGATCTGTTCGTAGCGCTGGCGCCCGGCCCGCGAGCCGAGGACGTAGCCGGCCGCGAAACCCACAGCCAACGACAGCTTCCACATGATCGGACCCACCCTCTCCTGGCGGCCTTCTGCCGCATTGCCCTACCCGTTGCTCGGGACGGTGAACCGTCCGCCTTCCCCAGCATCCCCGGGTGTCGTCGGGGGCGCGCGCGGGGCACGCCGGACCGGCGGTCCGGGGCGGCCGGGGAAAGCGATTGGCGGACCACCCCCCCGAGTGCGCTAATGTATGTCCCGCAGCGAGCGCCGAGGAGCCCGGGAGACGGGGGCCGAGGCGGAAGCCGATCCCCCATAGCTCAATTGGCAGAGCAGCCGACTGTTAATCGGCAGGTTATTGGTTCGAGTCCAATTGGGGGAGCTCAGGAGGAGCGCTCTTCGGGAGCCCGATTCCTGTGCGTGGTGCGGAAGTTGAGTACCGCGATCCCGCATAGCTCAATTGGCAGAGCAGCCGGCTGTTAACCGGCAGGTTATTGGTTCGAGTCCAATTGCGGGAGCTGCACCGGGTCCGCCCGGTGACTGCTCAGAGCGAAGGCCCCTCGGACGACCGGGGGGCCTTCGTGTTGCCCGGGAGGGTGTCGCGTGCGTCACTCCGGGGCGCGCCGCCCCGGGGCCCGCGGGTTCAGGTGGTCGCCCTCCGGTAGAGGTCGGAGACCCGCTGGTCGAAGGCGACGCTGTACGAGGTGCCCGGGGTCTCCCCGCCCTCCTGGTAGCCGCCGATCACGCCGACCACCGCGCCGTCGGCGGTCACCCACGGGCTGCCGCTGGTTCCGTCGGTGTAGCCGCCGCAGTCGAAGCGTTCCTGGGTGGCGCTCTGCGACTTGGTGCGGACCGAGCAGGTGATCGGCTCGTCGCTCTCGTTGGGGTAGCCGGTCACGGAGACCGCCAGTCCGACGCCCCGGCCGGTGCCGAGCGGGTTGCCGCCGACCGCGTCCTCGACCTGCCGGCCGTCGACCGGGCGGACGGTGACGAAGGCCACGTCGTAGTCGGGGTCGTCGTCCGAGGCCCAGCGCGGATCGACGGTGATCGACTCCACCTCCCAACTTCCGTACGGGGAGTACCCGTTGCGGTAGCCGGGGGTGAACACCAGGCCGTCCAGCAGGCCGACCCGCTGGTTCTGCACGCAGTGCGCGGCGGTGACCAGCAGGTTGTGCCCGGGGCTGTGCACCACGCTCGCGGTGCAGGCCCGGGAGCCCTGCGGGCCGTGGACGGACAGGGTGCCGATCCGGTCGCGGGCCGGGCTCTGCTGGGCGACCTCGGCGTTCGGCGACGCGTCCGCGCCGCCGCCGCACGCGGTGCCGGACGCCAGCAGCAGGGCGGCCAGCGCGGTCGCTCCGGCCGCACGCGGGGGCGGCACCGGGCGGGGGGCCATCGGCGCTCCGTCTCGTTCCTCGGGGCGGGCATCCGGGCCGTGCGTTCCGCCGTTCGAGAGGAAGATCTACCAGGCCGTGCCCGGCAGCGCCACCGCCGGCTGTTCGACCGGGGCCCGTCCCGTCCCCGTCAGCCGGTGGCCCGGTCGTAGAGGGCCTGGACCCGGTCGCCGAAGTAGCTGCTGTACGAGGTGTTCGGGCTGTCGCCGCCCTCCTGGTAGCCGCCGATCACACCGACCACGGTGCCGGTCCTGGTGCTCGGGTCGAAGTCGGTGACCCACGGGCTGCCGCTGGTGCCGCCGGTGTAGTCGGGGCAGTCGATCCGCAGCTGGGTGGCGCTCTGCTCGGTGGTGGTGTTGGAGCAGGTGATCGGGACGTCACTGCTGCCCGGGTAGCCGGTGATCCGCACCGGGAGCTGGTAACCGCGGTTGACGCCGAGCTTGTTGGCGCCGAGCACCTGCTGCACCTGCTGCCCGTTCTGGGCCTGGACGACCGCGAAGGCGACGTCCACGTCCGGGTCGGCGTGGTCCTTCCAGCCGTCGTCCACCGTGACGGACACCAGCGGCCACACACCGCTCGGGGTGTCGCCGTTGCGGTAGCCGGGGACGAAGACCAGGTCGCTGCGCCGGCCGATCTTCGGGTCCCACACGCAGTGGGCGGCGGTGACGATGAGGTTGAGCCCCGCGCTGTCCACCACGCTGGCGGTGCAGAAGTGGTCGCCGCCGGCGTTGCGGGTGAACACCGCGCCGACCAGGCCGTTGAGCACGGTGGGCTTGGCGGTGCGGGTGACCCCGGTGTGCCGGCCGGCCGCCCCCCGGAAGCGCTTCTTGGTCCAGCCGTGGCCGTTCGCGGTGCCGGTCGGCGGTGCCGAGGTGACCGTCGGGGCGATGCTGCCGGGCTGCGCCGCGGTGGTGCAGCCCGCCGCCGCGAGCGCCAGCACCAGGGCCGCGGCCGCCGCTCCCGTCCCACGCATCGTCATCAGCCCAGGCTGCCCTGTCCGGCCCGTCGCCCGCTACCCGGGGCCCGCCGCCCGGAGAGGCGCGCGCAGTCGGCACCCAGCTGCGCCCCCGGCGCGCACCACGGGTGATCGACCGGCTATGCTGCCCGGGACGGCCTCGCGGGGCCGTCTGCTGCTGCCGTGGCCGGGAACCGGCGCGCGCGGCCAACCGGGGCGGTAGCTCAGCCGGTTAGAGCAGGGGACTCATAATCCCTTGGTCGTGGGTTCGAGTCCCACCCGCCCCACTTCTGATCCCCGTTCGGCCCTGAGGCCGACGGGTTCTTGCGGCGCGGTGAGAACAGACTGTACGCGCGCCGGCACGCTGCGTGGCGATGGCGCGCCGAAGTTCACCCGCGTTGGGGAATTCACCGGGACCGCACGGGGCGCGCGCAGCCTTCGGGAACGCACCGCGCGACTTGTGGCGGCCCGGGTCGCCGTGGACGCCGCGGTCGAGATGTGGATGTGGCCTTCCCGCTGGACGGCGATGACGGGCACACCGGGATCCTCTCGCAGCACATCCGCGCCATCCGCGCCGGACCGGACAGCCGGAAGCCCCGTCGAACGGCGCGAAGGACGGCTGACGGGCCGCCGACTCCGCCGGTGTCGCCACGGTGCCGGCGGAGTCGGTCGGCGCTCCTCCTGTTGCGTTGCCGCGAAAAAGTGATATCACTTTGACAGCAGCCGCGAGCACACCCGCGGCATCCATCGCACTGGGGGGAGTCGGTCCCGTGACCGCACCGCACATCGCCGTCGAGGACGGCCCTGACATCGACCTGCCGGCCCCGAAGATCACCGAGCGGGTCATCACCGGTGCCGCCGGCCTGCCGGTGCTCGGCGCCGCGCTGCTCGGCCTGCTCGCCGGGTTCGGCGCGCTGATCGCCGGAGGGGTCCAGATCAGCGGCGGCAGCAAGGGGGTGGGGATTCCGCTGGTGGTCGTCGGGCCGCTGGTGGTGCTCGGCTCGCTGCTGCTGCTGTGCGGGCTGACGGTCATCTCGCCCGGCCAGGCCCGGGTGGTCCAGCTGCTCGGCCGCTACCGCGGCACCATCCGCGCCGCCGGCCTGACCTGGGTGAACCCGTTCACCAGCCGCCGGCGGATCTCCACCCGGATCCGCAACCACGAGACCGAGACCACCAAGGTCAACGACGCGGACGGCAACCCGATCGAGATGGCCGCCGTGGTGGTGTGGCAGGTCGAGGACACCGCGATGGCGGTGTTCGAGGTGGACGACTACGTCGACTTCGTCGCCATCCAGACCGAGACGGCCGTACGGCACATCGCCACCAGCTACCCCTACGACGCCCACCACGAGGGGCAGTTGTCGCTGCGCGACGGCGCCGACGAGATCGCCCGCAAGCTCTCCGCCGAGATCGCCGCCCGGGTCGCCTCGGCGGGCGTACGGGTCATCGAGTCCCGGATCACCCGGCTCGCCTACGCTCCCGAGGTCGCCCAGGTGATGCTCCAGCGGCAGCAGGCCGGGGCCGTGGTGGCCGCCCGGCGGCTGATCGTCGAGGGTGCCGTCGGTATGGTCGAGGAGGCGCTGGACCGGCTCGCCGAGCGGGACGTGGTGGAGTTGGACGAGGAGCGCAAGGCCGCCATGGTGAGCAACCTCCTGGTGGTGCTCTGCGGCGACCGGGGCACCCAGCCCGTCGTGAACACGGGCTCCCTCTACCAGTAAGGGCGTGCGTTGGCGACGGAACGGAAGAAGCTCCTGCTGCGACTGGACCCTTCAGTTCACGACGCGCTGGCCCGGTGGGCCTCGGACGAACTGCGCAGCACCAACGCGCAGATCGAGTTCGTGCTCCGACGCGCCCTCACCGACGCGGGCCGCATGCCCAGCGGTGCGGCCGGGCTTCCCCGGCGCGGCCGACCGCCCAAGGAGGACCCGGGGAGCGGCGGTTCCGAAGAGGACTGACCGCACCTGCCGGGCCACCCAACAGATCTGCCGGAACGTCAAGATCTTTCGGAGACCGAGATGGACCTGCCCGTCAATCTGCCCGAGAAGCTCTACCTGCTCGCCCACGACCCGCGCCGCGGGCGGACCACCCAGCACTCCTCGCTCAACCTGCTGCTCCAGGCGGCGGCACTGACCGAACTGCTGCGCCGGGGCCTGCTCTACGAAGAGGGCCGCAAGGCCGTCGCCCGGGTCCGCGGCGGGGCCGCCGAGGACGGCCTCGACCCTTACAGCGCCCGGCTGTTGGGCCGGATCAGGGAGTCCCGGCCGCACAGCTGGAGCACCTGGGTCGGCCGCGCCAGGAGCACCGGGCGCGACCAGCCCATCCGCTGGGTCCGGGACGGCCTGGCGGACGCGGGCCGGATCACCCTGCGGCCGCACCGGGTGGCTGGGCTGTTCCCGGTGACCCTGGTCACCCTGGACGATCCCGCGGCGCGCGAGGCCCTGGCGGCCGCCGTCGCCGGGGCACTGAAGGGCCCGCTGAGCCGGGTCGACCCGGCCGACGCGGCGCTGACCGCCCTGGTCGCGGCCGGGCGGCTGCGCTCCGTCCTGAGCGCCCGGCAGCGCCGCGAGCACCGGGCCCGGATCGCGAAGCTGGCTCCCGCCGCCGGGCCGGTCCCGCGCGCCCTCGGCAGGGCGCTGGCCTGGCAGATGGCGGGCCACGCGGCGCAGAGTGCGGCCGCGGGGTGACGGGCCGTCCACGGGGGTGACGGCCCGTCCCGGGGCAGCGGGGCCCGGTCGCCGGACAGGCGGCCGGGCCCCCGGCCGTCCGGGGCCAGGGATCAGCGCCACGGGCCGGGGCCGCGGGCGAGGGCCACGGGCCGGGACCATCGGTCAGGGCCACAAGCCAGGGCCCCTAAGCTGGTCGGATGCTCGAACCCGCCCTGCTGCCGACCCCGCTGGTGGACTGCACCGACGAGGCCTTCGCCCGGGCCGGGGTGGAGCTGCGGCTCAAGCGGGACGACCTGCTGCACCCGAGCGTCCCGGGCAACAAGTGGCGCAAGCTGGCGCCCAACCTGGCCGCCGCCGTCGAGCAGGGCCACACCCGGCTGCTCACCTTCGGCGGGGCCTACTCCACCCACCTGCGGGCGGTCGCGGCCGCCGCCGGGGCGCTCGGACTGGAGAGCGTCGGGCTGGTGCGCGGCGAGGAGCTGGCCGACCGGCCGCGGAACTGGTCGCTGCGGGCCGCCGAGGAGTCCGGGATGCGGCTGGAGTTCCTCACCCGGGCCGCCTACCGGGAGGCCACCGGCCGGGCCGGCGACGGCGACGGTGCGGAAGTGCAGCGCCGCTGGGGCCCGTGCCTGGTGCTCCCGGAGGGCGGCTCCAACGCCCTGGCGGCGGTCGGCGCGGCCGCGATCCCGGCCGAACTGCCGGACCTGGACGGACGCGACGTGGTCTGCTGCCCGGTCGGCACCGGCGGCACCCTGGCCGGCATCGCGGCGGGCCTGCCGCCGGGCGCGCGGGCGCTCGGGGTGGCCGTGCTGCGCGGCGGCGAGGGCTACCTGGAGGCGGAGGTCGCCCGGCTGCACCGGGCCGGCTTCGGGCGCGAGTTCGCCAACTGGCGGATCGACCACGGCCACCACGGCGGCGGCTACGGCAAGGTTCCGCCCGAACTGTCCTCCTTCGCAGGGGAGTTCGAGCGACGCCACGGCATCCCGGTGGAGCGCCGGTACGTCGCCAAACTGCTCGCCGCACTGGCCGACCTGGCCGGGGCGGGCGCCTTCCCGCGCGGCACCCGCCTGACGGCCGTGGTCACCGGCCTGCCGGACCCGGAGTAGGGCTCGCTACGACCCGAAGGTCAGGTCGGCGCACGGGTCGGTGTCGGCGCCCCGGGTGTTCTCCGCTATGCCGGTCGGGACCCCGCTGGGCGCGGTGCTCGGTGCGGTGGTCGGCGCGCCACCGGGGGTCGCCGAGGGGGAGGAGACCGAGTTCAGCTGGGTGCCGGCGGCCTGGTAGTCGGCGCCGAGGGTGACGGTGACGGCGCCCGAGCCGGCTTCCTCGACCGTGCGGGCGCCGGGGAAGAGCGCCGCGACCTGGTCGGCGGTGGCCTTCAGGGCCGGGTCGTAGGAGACCTCGGTGTGCTGCTTGCCCGGCTGGTTGGCGCCCAGCACGACGTTCTGGAAGCCGCGTCCCTTGAGGGTCTCGGCGCCGGAGCCGGCCAGTCCGGCGGTGCCGACGCCGTTGACCACCGTGATCGGGGCCGCGGCCTGGTCGGGGGTGAGCGGTGCGTTCGCGCCGGGCGAGGCGGAGGCGGACGCGGAGGCGGTGGCCGCGCCGGTGCCGGCGGTGCTGCGCCCGTCCAGGGTGCGGTCCTCGCGCAGCAGCTTCCACAGGTCGTCGGCGTCCGGCTGGACCAGCCGCACCCGGTCCCCAGCGAAGCGCCAGGGGGCGGTCACGAAGGTGACGTCCGAGAGCTTGATGTCCTCCAGGGAACGGGCGAAGTCGACCAGCTTCATCGCGGTGCCGAGCCCCTCGTCCACGGTGAGCGACTTGGTGGCGGCGTCGGCCAGCGGCAGCAGGGTGGGCAGCGAGAAGCCCTGGTCCTGAACCTTCTTGATCATCGAGGAGAGGAAGGCCTGCTGGCGCTTCATCCGGCCTATGTCGGAGTTGTCGCCGATGCCGTGGCGCGCCCGCAGGTAGTCCACCGCGGACTTCCCGGAGAGGTTCTGCAGCCCCTTCTTGAGCTGTATGCCGTACTCGTTGACGTCGTTGGGCACGCAGGCCTGCACGCCGCCGATGGCGTCGGTCATCGCGGCGGCGCCCTTGAAGTCGACGACGATGGTGTGGTCGACGCGCAGCCCGGTGAGCTTCTCCACGGTGTTCTGGGTGCAGGCCGGGTTGCCCTTGGGGAGCTCGCCGAGGCTGAACGCCGAGTTGAACATCTGGTCGTTGCGCGGCTTGCTCCAGGTGCCGTCCGCCAGCTTGCAGGACGGAACGGTGACCAGGGTGTCGCGGGGGATGGAGACGCCGACGGCGTGCTTGTGGTCGGCGTAGACGTGCACCAGGATCGCGGTGTCCGAGTTGCCGACGCCCTCGTCGCCGCCGCCCAGCGAGTTGTTGCCGTCGTCCCGGGTGTCGGAGCCCAGCAGCAGCACGTTGACCGGTACCTGGGCGCCGGGGCTGGCCGGGACGGGCGCCGGCGGGCGCTCGGTGGCGACGCCGGCCGCGGAGAAGGTCGTGATGTTGCTGTCCAGCCGGTGGTAGAACCAGGCTCCGGCCCCCACCACCGACAGCACCAGAACGGCGGCCAGGCCGATGGCGGTCCGCAGGTAGCGGCGACGGCGCGTGCTGCTGCTCATCCTCCGTGCCCCCCGTCTTCAGTTTCCAGCGTTCGATGTTCGAACGTTAGACGTTCCGGAAGGCTGTTCGGTTACCTCCGGAGGGGAGGGGAATCGACCTGCGGGGCTGTGATGCTGGTCACGCCCCCGGGCCGGAGGCGCCGGTGAGCATCCGTCGGAGCAGGTCGCGCAGCGTCGTCCGCTCCTCCGGGCCGAGCGCGGCGAGCGGCTCGCGGGCGAAGTTGAGCGACTCGCGCAGCTCCTCCGAGGCGGCCGAGCCGGTCTCGGTGGCGGCGACCAGCTTGACCCGGCGGTCCTGCCGGTCGGCCTCGCGGGTGACGAAGCCACGTGCCTCCAGCCGGTCGACGATGCCGGTGATGTTGGAGGGCTCGCAGCTGAGCGTCTGGGCGATGTGCCGCATCGGCAGCGGGCCGCGCCGTAGCAGGGCGAGCACCTTGGCCTGGGCGCCGGTGAGCGAGCGGGCGGCGGCGGCCTCCTCGTACTCGCGGTGGAAGAGCGCGACGAGGTTGGCCATCAGGTCGACGACCTCGCGGGTGATCTCGTCGGACTGCGGCGTGGCGGCCTCGGTCGGCTGAGTGTCCATGGCCCAGAGTCTAACCTGAAAAGTTGACAAGGTGAACCTTTCATGCCCATCGTTACTTCAGTTGCTCAACCTTTCACCTCCGCAACCCCCTCCAAGGAGCACCTCCATGGCAGAGCAGGCCGCCCCCGCCATCGCTCGTGAATGGCACCTCGCCGCCCGCCCCCAGGGCTGGCCGGTGCCCGCCGACTTCGCCCTGGTCGAGGCCCCGGTCCGGACCCCGGGCCCGGGTGAGATCCTGGTCCGCAACACCCACCTCTCGGTGGACCCGTACATGCGCGGCCGGATGAACGACGTGAAGTCGTACGTGCCCCCGTTCCAGCTCGGCCAGGCCATGGACGGCGGCGCCGTCGGCTACGTGGTCGCCTCCGAGGCGGAGGGCTTCGCGCCGGGCGACGCCGTGCTGCACGGGCTCGGCTGGCGCGAGTACGCCACCCTGGACGCGAAGCACGCGGTCAAGGTCGACCCGGAGGCCGCCCCGCTCTCCGCCTACCTCGGCGTGCTCGGCATGCCCGGCCTGACCGCCTACGCCGGGCTGCTCGCCGTCGGCGGCCTCAAGGAGGGCGACAAGGTCTTCGTCTCCGGCGCGGCCGGCGCGGTGGGTTCGCTGGTCGGCCAGATCGCGAAGCTCAAGGGCGCCTCGCTGGTGGTCGGTTCGGCCGGCTCGGCGGAGAAGGTCGCCAAGCTGGTGGACGAGTACGGCTTCGACGCCGCGTTCAACTACAAGGACGCCCCGGTCGCCGAGCAGCTCGCCAAGGCCGCCCCGGAGGGCATCGACCTCTACTTCGACAACGTCGGCGGCGACCACCTGGAGGCCGCGATCGGCGCCCTCGGCGTGCACGGCCGCGCGGTGCTCTGCGGCGCGATCGCCCAGTACAACGAGACCACCGCCCCCGCCGCCCCGCGCAACCTGGCGATGGCGATCGGCAAGCGGCTGCGCCTGGAGGGCATGCTGGTGCGCGACCACGCCGCCCTGCAGCCGCAGTTCGTCACCGAGGTGGCCGGCTGGCTGAGGTCCGGCGAGCTGCGCACCGAGGAGACCGTGGTGGACGGCTTCGAGAACGCCGCCCAGGCCTTCATCGACCTGCTGCGCGGCGTCAACACCGGCAAGATGGTCGTCCGCCTGGACGGCTGACCCCTCGTCAGGAGTCGACGACCGCCCCGCCGCCCCCGACCGGGGCGCGCGGGGCGGCTCGCGTGCACGGCGCAGAGGATCCGGCCGCACTACCCCATTCCGGCCGGATCCGAAAGTGTGTCATCCATCGCGCGGCGCCGCGCGGTACGGTGGTCCCGCCCGGCGATGGGGCCGTTCGGGGGAGAGATCCGGCCGAGGGGTGGACCTCGTTGAGGATTCGACTAGCATTGAGCGAAAGCCTGTCCGTTTTGCTCAATTTAGTAGCTTAATGTCGGCTAACGTGAGTAACTGCGGATCAACTGCAGGCACGAGGCAGCTGGGGAAGGCGACCCTCGTCCACAGCCTGGAGGTCCCGGTGACGACACGTGGAGTTCTGTACATCCACTCCGCGCCCCGCGCGCTGTGCCCGCACGTCGAGTGGGCCGTCGCGGGGGTGCTCGGTGTACGGGTGGGCCTGGACTGGATCCGCCAGCCGGCCGCACCCGGGCACTGGCGCGCCGAGCTCTCCTGGCAGGGGGAGCCCGGCACCGCCTCGAAGCTCGCCTCCGCGCTGCGCGGCTGGCAGCTCATGCGGTACGAGGTGACCAGCGAGCCCTGCGCCACGGCGGAGGGGGAGCGCTACAGCAGCACGCCCTCGCTCGGCATCTTCCACGCCGTCACCGGCATCCACGGCGACATCCTGATCCCCGAGGACCGGCTGCGGGCCGTCCTGCTGCGCGCCCGCAGCGAGGGCGCGGACCTGGAGGCCGAGATCGCCCGGCTGCTGGGCAAGCCCTGGGACGACGAGCTGGAGCCCTTCCGGTACGCGGGCGAGGGCGCACCGGTGCGCTGGCTGCACCAGGTGGTCTGACAGGCGGACGGTCCGAGGCCGGCTGGCCCGCACACCCGGTGTCCGCACACCCGGTGTCCGCACACCCGGTGTCCGCACGGCCGACGGGTACGCCGAAGGGGCCGGCGCTCACGGAGAGCGCCGGCCCCTTCGTGTGTCGACGTCGGGCGTCAGCGGGTGCGGAAGGCCAGCACCACGTTGTGGCCGCCGAAGCCGAACGAGTTGTTCAGCGCGGCGATCCGGCCCTCGGGCAGCGGGGTGGCCTCGGTGACGATCTTCGCGTCCACCTCGTCGTCGAGTTCCTCGACGTTGATGGTCGGCGGGGCGACCCGGTGGTACAGCGCCTGCACGGTGGCGACGGTCTCGATGCCGCCGGCGCCGCCCAGCAGGTGACCGGTCATCGACTTGGTGGCCGAGACCAGGATGTGGTCGAGGTCCTCGCCCAGTTCCTTGCGCAGCGCCTTCAGCTCCGCGGTGTCGCCCTGCGGGGTCGAGGTGGCGTGCGCGTTGACGTGCACGATCTCGGACTTGTCCAGCGGGTTGCGCTCGAACAGGTCGGCCAGCGCGCGGGCCACGCCGGCGCCGGTCGGCTCGGGCTGGGCGATGTGGTGGGCGTCCGAGGACAGGCCCTGGCCGACCGCCTCGCAGTAGATCCGGGCGCCACGGGCCTCCGCGTGCTCCAGCGACTCCAGCACGACCACGCCGGCGCCCTCGCCCAGCACGAAGCCGTCGCGGGCCTTGTCGTACGGACGCGAGGCGCGCTCGGGGGCGTCGTTGTTCTTGGACATCGCCATCATGTTGGCGAACGCGGCGATCGGCAGCGGGTGGATCGCCGCCTCGGTGCCGCCGGCCACCACCACGTCGGCGCGGCCGCTGCGGATCATCTCGATCGCGTAGCCGATCGCCTCGGCGCCGGAGGCGCAGGCGGAGACGGGGGTGTGCACACCCGCCCGGGCGCCGACCTCCAGACCGACGTTGGCCGCCGGGGAGTTGGGCATCAGCATCGGGACGGTGTGCGGGGAGACCTTGCGGGCGCCCTTGTCCTTCAGTACGTCGTACTGGTCGAGGAGGGTGGTGACGCCGCCGATGCCGGAGGCGATCACGGCGCCCAGGCGCTCGGGGGCGAGCTTGGAGGACTCGTCGGTGGCCGGGGTCTCGAAGCCGGCGTCAGACCAGGCCTCGCGGGCGGCGATCAGCGCGAACTGGGCCGAGCGGTCCAGCTTCCGGGCCAGCGGGCGGGGCAGGATCTCGCCCGGCTCGACCGCGACGCGCGCGGCGATCCGGACCGGCAGGTCCTCGGCCCACTCCTCGGTCAGGGCCGCCACGCCGGAGCGCCCGGCGACCAGGTTCTCCCAGGTCGTGGCGGCGTCGCCGCCCAGCGGCGTGAAGGCGCCGATACCCGTGACGACCACGGCTCGGTTCTCAGCGGTCACTGGTTTGTCTTCTTTCACGTTCGTGCGGGGTCGGCGGCGAGCCGAAGAAGGGCCCGGCCGGGCGCCCGGTGGGGCGTCCCGGCCGGCGGGTCGGTCTGACTCGGGGAGCCGGACCGACGGGTCAGCCGTCCGAGGCGTGGCTCACGCCGGACGGACTGGGCGATTCGAACGAATCGATCGCTCAGGCGGCGTTGGTGAGGATGTAGTTCACCGCGTCGCCGACGGTCTTCAGGTTCTTGACCTCGTCGTCCGGGATCTTGACGTCGAAGCGCTCCTCGGCGGCCACGACGACCTCGACCATGGACAGCGAGTCGACGTCCAGGTCGTCGGTGAAGGACTTGTCCAGCTGGACGTCCTCGACCGGGATGCCGGCGATCTCGTTGACGATCTCGGCGAGACCTTCCTGGACCTCGTTCTGCGTAGCCATACTGGCTGCTCCTCTTCGGTGTTGAACGTGTCCGACCGTCGGCCGAACACGGGCTTGTGGATGGATGGGGGCGAAACGCGCCTAGGGGAGCGTAACGACTGCCGCGGCGTAGACGAGACCCGCCCCGAACCCGATGATCAGCGCGAGGTCGCCGCTGTGGGCCTCGCCGGACTCCAGCATGCGTTCCATCGCCAGCGGGATGGAGGCGGCGGAGGTGTTGCCGGTCTCGGCGATGTCACGGGCGACCGGCACCGACGCCGGCAGCTTGAGCGCCTTGATCATGGCGTCGGTGATCCGCATGTTGGCCTGGTGCGGGATGAAGGCGCCGAGCTGGTCGGCGGTGATCCCGGCGGCGTCCAGCGCCTGCTGGGCCACCTTGGCCATCTCCCAGACCGCCCAGCGGAAGACCGGCTGGCCGTCCATCCGCAGGGCCGGCCACTTCTGCTCCTCGCCCTGGCCGTTGATCGCGTCGGGCTTGGCGAAGGCGGTGTCCCAGGCCTGGGTCTGGCTGATGACGTCGGCCTGCGAGCCGTCCGAGCCCCAGATCAGCTTGCCGATGCCGGGCGTGTTCGACGGGCCGACGATCGCGGCGCCGGCGCCGTCACCGAAGATGAAGGCGGTCGAGCGGTCCGACTTGTCGGTCAGGTCGCTGAGCCGCTCGACGCCGATCACCAGCACGTACTCGGCGTTGCCACCGCGGACCATGCCGTCGGCCAGGCCCAGGCCGTACCCGAAGCCGGCACAGGCGGCCGAGATGTCGAAGGCCGGGGCGGTGCCGCAGCCGAGCCGCTGGGCGATCTCGGTGGCGATCGCGGGGGTCTGCTTGAGGTGCGAGACGGTCGAGACGATCACGCCGCCGATCTGCTCGGGGGTGATGCCCGCCTGCGCGATGGCCTTGCCGGCGGCCTGCACCGACATCTCGGCGACGCTCTCCTCCGGGCCCGCCCAGCGGCGCTCGGCGATCCCGCTGCGGGTGCGGATCCACTCGTCCGAGGAGTCGATCCACTCCAGCACCTCGGAGTTGGGGATGACCCGGACCGGGCGGTAGCCGCCGACACCGTGGATGCGGGAGTACTGCGCGCCGGTGGCGGGACGGATCTGCGGCTTGGTCATGCCTGCTCCTCCTGGTCCTGACCGCCGTGCTCGGCGACGAGCTCGCGCGCCTTGTCCAGATCGGCCGGGGTCTTCAGGGCGAGCGTGGCCACCCCCTTGAGGTTGCGCTTGAGCAGCGCGGTGAGCGTGCCCGCGGGGGACAGCTCGATCACGGCGGTCGCGCCCAGCCGGCCGAGGGTCTCCATGCAGAGGTCCCAGCGGACCGGGTTGGAGACCTGCGACACCAGGCGCGCCAGCACCTCGGCGCCGGAGTCGACGACGCCGCCGTCCTTGTTGGAGACGTAGCGGACCTGCGGGTCGGCCACGGTCAGGCTCGGGGCCAGCGCGGCCAGCCGCTCGACGCCGGGGGCCATGTGCTCGGTGTGGAAGGCGCCGGCCACCTTGAGCGCGATCAGCTTGGCGCCGGCCGGCGGGTCCGCCTTCAGCGCCTCCAGCTGGGCCAGCGTGCCGGCCGCGACGATCTGGCCGCCGCCGTTGTTGTTGGCAGCGGTCAGGCCGTGCTCGGCCAGCTTCTTCGCGACCTCCTCCGCGTCGCCGCCGAGCACGGCGGTCATGCCGGTCTCGGTGACGGCGGCGGCCTCGGCCATGGCCCGGCCGCGCTCGCGGACGAAGGCCAGCGCGTCGTGGGCGCTGAGCACCCCGGCGCCGGCCGCGGCGGTGATCTCGCCGACGCTGTGGCCGGCGACGGCGCCGACCAGCTTGCGGGCGTCCGCCTCGTCCGGGAACAGCTCACGGGCGGTCACCAGACCGGCCGCGACCAGCAGCGGCTGGGCGACGGCGGTGTCCTTGATCTCCTCGGCGGACGCCTCGGTGCCGGCGTGCACCAGGTCGAGACCGGCGACCTCCGACCAGCCGCGCAGGCGGTCGGCGACACCGTCGAGCTCCAGCCAGGAGCTGAGGAAACCGGGGGACTGGGCACCCTGTCCAGGGGCGACGATTACGAGCACGGTTCAACCCTCTCTCGCCAGGCGCCCAGGGGCGGGTAGGCGACGGTAACGAAGAAAACCATCCGGGATTGTATGGTCCCTACACCCCGGCCCGGCCCGGCTCCGCGGCGGAGGTCAGCCGGCCGAGGGCCAGTGCGATCCGCAGGGTGAAGGCCGAACGTACGTCGGAGGGCGCGTACCCCGTGACGTCGGTCACACGTCGTAGCCGGTAGCGCACCGTGTTGGGGTGCACGAAGAGCATCCGGGCCGCGCCTTCCAGCGAGGACGCCTGCTCCAGGTAGACGCTCAGCGTCTCCAGCAGGGCGGAGCCGGCCTCGTCCAGCGGTGTGTAGATCTCCTCCACCAACTGACGGCGGGCGGCCTGGTCGCCGGCCAGCGCCCGTTCGGGCAGCAGGTCGTCGGCGAGCACCGGGCGCGGGGCGTCCGGCCAGGCGGCACAGGCGCGCAGACCGGCCGCGGCGGCGTGCGCCGAGCGGGTCGCCGAGAGCAGGTCCGGCACGGTCGGGCCGATCACCACCGGGCCCGGCGCGAACTGGCCGATCAGCGCCCGGGCGGCGTGCACCGGCTCCTTGTCGCCGCCGACCACGACCACCAGGCGCTTGCCCAGCACCCCGGTCAGCACGTTCAGCTTGGCGTACCGGGCGGCCCGCCGGATCGCCTCGACCACCAGCTCGCTGTCGCCGTCCGGGGCGCTGCCCATCACCACCCGCACCTGGCTGGGCTGCCCCCAGCCGAGGGCGGCGGCGCGGGACAGCACGCCCTCGTCGGCGTCGCCGGACAGCAGGGAGTTGACCACCAGCGCTTCCAGCCGGGCGTCCCAGGCGCCGCGCGCCTCGGCGGCCTGGGCGTACACCTGGGCGGTGGCGAAGGCGATCTCCCGGGCGTAGACCAGCACGGACTCGCGCATGTCCGCCTCGTCGCCCGGGGCGGCCACCTCCTCGATGGCCTCCTCCATCACCTCGATCGTGGTGCGGATCAGCTCGACGGTCTGACGCAGGGTGATCGCCCTGGTCAGCTCGCGCGGGGCGGTGCCGAAGACGTCGGTGGAGATCGCCCGGGCGGCCTCGGGATGGCGGTACCACTCGGTGAAGGCGGCGATGCCGGCCTGGGCGACCAGGCCGATCCAGGAGCGGTGCTCCGGCGGCATCCGCCGGTACCAGCCGAGCTGGTCGTCCATCCGCGCGATCGCGGCGGTGGCCAGCTTGCCCGAGGACTTCTCCAGCCGCTTGAGCGTCGCCGCCCGGCGCTCGGCGCGCTCGGCGGCGTTTCTGCGCTCCTGCGCCGTCAGGCGGGGCGCCGGGCGGCCGGGGCGGTCGCGGCCGGCCCGGGGAGCGGGGCTCTTCCCGGAGGGTTCGGTCGTGGGACTGGGTTCGCTCTTGGAGTTCGCGGAAGCGGCTGGCACAAGGACAAGACTGCCTCACGCGAGTGGCTGCTCGTGCACACCCCCCGGCGCAGGGGCGCGGTGGCCGCGGTCGCACCGGCTACGGTGAGGAGCGTGACCGACGCACCTGAACGCCCCCGCGCCGACCTGCGCCGCACCGCCGAGCGCTACCGCTCCACCCCCGCCGAGGGCATCGAGACCCGACACGCGTTCTCCTTCTCCGGCCACTACGACCCGAAGAACACCCACTTCGGCGCGCTGCTGGCGTGCAACGAGGAACTCCTCGCGCCCGGCGCCGGGTTCGAGGAGCACAAGCACCGGGACACCGAGATCCTCACCTGGGTGCTGGAGGGCGCGCTGGCCCACCGGGACTCGCACGGTCACAGCGGCGTGGTGCGCCCGGGCATGATCCAGCACCTCAGCGCGGGCTCCGGGGTCACCCACACCGAGCGCAACCTCGGCGGCGCCACCGGGCCGGTGCGCTTCGTCCAGATGTGGCTGCAGCCGGACGAGCTCGACGCCACCCCCGGGTACGGGCTGCGCAGGGTGGAACCGGCGGACGGCGGGTTGACGCTGCTGGCCTCCGGGATGGAGCGGGACGCCGGAACGGACGCCCTGCGGCTGCGCCGCCGCGACGCCGCGCTCTGGCTGGCCACCGCCGGCCCGTGGCAGCCGCTGCCCCAGCTGCCGGCGGCGCCCTGGCGGTACGCGCACCTGACGGCCGGCTCGCTGGGGTACCGGACGATTCCGGGGCCCAAGGGCGGCGGCCGTTCGATGGAGCCCGGCGACAGCGTGCGGATCACCGGGGAGGCCTTCGCCGACCCGGCGGCGGGCGGGACCGGCGCCGAACTCCTGCTCTGGGAGATGCACTCGCCGGTCTCGTACGGCTAGCCCCTCAGCTGTCCAGCTGGGCGAGCTCGGCCAGGACGGCGTCGGACAGCTGCGGCCAGGCGTCGACCGACCAGGGGCCGAAGTCCTGGTCGGTGAGCGCGACGCAGGCCACGCCGGCCTGCGGATCGACCCAGAGGAAGGTGCCGGACTGGCCGAAGTGGCCGAAGGTCTCGGGGGAGTTGGCGGTGCCGGTCCAGTGCGGGCTCTTGCCGTCGCGGATCTCGAAGCCGAGGCCCCAGTCGTTGGGGCGGCGGTGGCCGTAGCCGGGCAGCACGCCGCTGGTGCCCGGGAAGGCGACCTCGCGGGTGGCCCGGCGGACGGTGGACGGGTCGAGCAGCTTCGGGGACTGGAGCTCGGCGGCGAACCGGGCGAGGTCGGCCACCGTGGACAGGCCGCCGGCGCCGGCCGGGGACTTGCTCGCCGTGTTGATCACGGTGTCGCGCATGCCCAGCGGCTCGAACACGGCCTCGGCGGCGTACTGGTGGAAGGCGATCCCGGCGGCCTCGGCCAGAGTCAGGGCGAGCGCGTCGAAACCGGCGTTGGAGTAGAGCCGGCGGTTGCCGGGCTCGGCGAACACCCGGTTCTCGTCGAAGCCGAGGCCGGAGGTGTGGGCGAGCAGGTGGCGGACGGTCGAGCCGGGCGGGCCGGCCGGGTCGTCCAGCTCGAACACGCCCTCCTCCAGGGCGACCAGTGCCGCGTAGGAGGTGAGCAGCTTGGTCACCGAGGCCAGCGGGAAGAGGTGCTGCTGGGGCCCGTGGGCGCCCAGCACCGCGCCGTCCGATCCCCGGACGACCGCAGCGGCGGCGTGGGGCACGGGCCAGTTCTCGATCATCCGCAGGCTCTTCATGCGGTCGACTCTAGCCGGGGCCGGAGCCGGGTGGTGGGGCCACCCGGGTGGATGGCTTGCTTGGAGTGCACTCCAACTCGGTAGCGTCGTGGTCGTCACAGGACAGGGGGAATCGATCATGGCCACACCCGTGCGTGCCCAGGCCGGTCTGCGCAGCTGTGCGGAGGTGTTCAACCACCCCGTCGGCGACGCGGACCGGACCGCGCGGCACACCATCAGCGAGGTCGCGGCGGCCAGCGGGCTGACCGCCCACACCCTGCGCTGGTACGAGCGGATCGGCCTGCTCGACCCGGTCGACCGCGCGGTCGGCGGCCAGCGCCGCTACAGCGACGGCGACCTGCACCGGCTGGCCTTCCTGGGCCGGCTGCGGCTGACCGGGATGTCGGTGGCGGACATGCTCAAGTACGTCGACATGGTCCGCCGCGGCGAACAGACCTACGTGGAGCGCCGACATCTGCTGGAGGCGCAGCGCGAGGAGGTCCGGCAGCGGATCGTCGACCTCCAGGCCACCCTGGCCGTCCTGGACCACAAGATCGATCTCTACGCCGGGATGATCGCCGACGCCGCCGGCGCCCCGGCCCAGTGCCAGTACCACCGAGCAGAGGAAGAGCAGAGCGCATGACTCACCCCCTCCTTCCCACCGCCCCCCTCGGCACCGACGGCCCGCTGGTGGGCGTCCAGGGCCTCGGCTGCATGGGCATGAGCGAGTTCTACGGCCCGACCGACTCCGACGAGGCGCTCGCCACGCTGGACGCCGCCCTGGAGTCGGGTGTCACGCTGTTCGACACCGCGGACATGTACGGTTCCGGCCGCAACGAGGAGTTCATCGGCCCGTTCGTCCGGGCCAACCGGGACAAGGTGGTGCTCGCCACCAAGTTCGCCATCGAGCGCGACCCGGCCGACCCGACCAAGCGCGCCATCCGCAACGACCCGGCGTACATCCGTACCGCCGTGGAGGGCTCGCTGCGCCGCCTCGGCGTGGACGTGATCGACCTGTACTACATGCACCGCCGCAACCCGGAGGTGCCGCTGGCCGAATCGGTCGGCGCCATGGCCGAGTTGGTCCAGGCCGGCAAGGTGCGCCGGCTGGGCCTGTCCGAGGTGACCGGGGCCGAGCTGCGCGAGGCGCACGCCGTCCACCCGATCGCCGCGGTGCAGTCCGAGTGGTCGGTGTTCGCCCGTGACGTCGAGCGCTCGGCGGTGCCGGCCGCGGCCGAGCTGGGCGTCGCCTTCGTGCCGTACTCGCCGCTCGGACGCGGCTTCCTGACCGGCGCCTTCCAGGACGCCGCGACGCTGGCGGCGGACGACTTCCGCCGCACCCACCCGCGGTACACCGGTGAGAACGCCGTCGCCAACGCCGAACTGCTCAGCCCGATGCGGAAGATCGCCGAGGCCCACGAGGCGACGCTCGCCCAGGTCGCGCTGGCCTGGGTGCACCAGCGGGCCGAGGTGCACGGGCTGACCGTCGTGCCGATCCCGGGCACCCGCAAGCGCAGCCGACTGGCGGAGAACACCGCGGCGGCGACCCTGCGGCTGAGCGCGGAGGAGCTGGCGCTGCTGGAGCCGCTGGCCGGCCAGGTGGCGGGGGACCGCTACGCGGACATGCGCAACACCTCGGTCGGACGGGAGTAAGTGCCCGCGGGGTCCGGGGGGTCGGCGACTCCCCGGACCCCTGGGTCCCGAGGCACTCAGGCCTTGCGGCCCAGCCAGGCGGCCAGCCGGGTGTGGACGTCGGCGTCCTCGGCGGCCGGCCGCACCGCCCCGAACGGGACGCCCTCGACCCGGCTCTCCGGCGGCAGGATCAGCTGGGCGACGGCCAGCGCGGTGCCGGCCACCTCGTCGTCCAGCACGAAGCCGTTGTCGAGGGCGGTCGCGATGTCCCAACAGTGGGTGCCGAGTTCCATCACGTAGCCGCCGACCGCGACCGCTCCGGGCACCTCGCCCCAGGGGGCGACGGTCGGGCGGCCCAGCTTGCTGTCGTCGGCCCAGGCGGCGGTCACCCGGGCGCGGGCCCGGTCCAGCACGGCCGTCCAGCCGTCGTCCGAGGGGTCCTCGATGGCGGCCACGACGTCCTGGGCGTGACCGCCCTCGCCCATGTACGCGAAGCGGTGGATGCCGCCGATCACGTGGTTCAGCAGCTGACGCAGCGTGTACTCCTCGCAGGGAGTGGGCCGGTCGAGGTCGGCGGGGGTGATGGTGGCGAACAGCCGGTCCAGCTGGGCGAGGGCGGTGAGGTACTGCGGGCGGGCGTCCTGGACGGCGCTCATCTGTGGTCAGCTCCCTTGTGGGGTCGGGTGGTTCGGGCGGCCCTTGCGGGCTCGGAACGCAATCTGCCAGTAAAACCTGACAACGGCCGTCAGGATTTTTGGAATCCTGGTGTCATGAAGGCCGACCGCCTGCTCTCGATCCTGCTGCTGCTCCAGACCCGCGGCCGGGTGCCCGCCACCGAACTGGCCGAACGGCTGGAGGTGTCCGTCCGCACCATCTACCGGGACGTCGAGTCTCTCTCCGCCGCCGGGGTGCCGGTGTTCACCGAACGCGGCCGGCACGGCGGCATCAACCTGCTGCCCGGCTACCGCACCGACGTCACCGGGCTGACCGCCGACGAGGCCCGGGCCCTGTTCGTGCTCTCCGCCCAGGGCGCGCACAGCGACCTCGGACTGGACGGCGCGCTCGGCTCGGCGCTGCGCAAGGTGATGGCGGCGCTGCCCGCCCCGCACCGCCCGGCCGCCGAGCGGGTCAGCGAGCGCATCCTGGTCGACCCGGCCCGCTGGATGCAGAACTCCCAGCCGGGCGCCGCCGGGGTGCCGGACCTGGGCGAGCTGCAGTACGCCGTGTTCGCCGACCGGCGGCTGCGGCTGCGCTACCGGCACAGCGGCACGCCCGCGCCGGTGGAGTACACCGTCGACCCGTACGGCCTGGTGAACAAGGCCGCGGTCTGGTACCTGGTGGCCGACCTGCACGGCGAGCCGCGGCTGTTCCGGGCCGACCGGGTGCTGAGCGCCGAGACCACCGAGGAGACGGTCCGCCGCCGGGCCGGTGTGGCACTCGGCGAGGTGTGGGCGGCGCTGCGCGAGCAGGTGGAGCGACTGCCCAAGGACGTACCGGCCCGGGTGCGGGTCCGGCGCGGGCGGCTGGACCTGTTCCTGCGCCTGCACGGCGGCCGGGTCACGGCTCCGCCGCCGGAGTCCGGGGCCGGTCCGGCCGAGGAGTGGGTGGAGCTGGCGCTGGCCTTCCCGGCCGCGGCGGCCGTCCGCGCGCTGCTGGCCTTCGGCGCGGACGTCGAGGTGCTGGCCCCGCCGGCCGTCCGGCGCGAGCTGGCCCGGGCGGCGGCGGAGGCCCTGCGGCTCTACCGGGACGAAGACGGAACCTAGGTGTTGGGCTGCACCCGGACCACGTCGCGGTAGTCCCCGAGGGAGATGGCCGCGAAGTTGTGCAGGCTGTCGGTGCCGTCGGTGAAGTAGCCGTTGTGGCCGGCGGCGCGGGCGGAGGAGATCTGCTCGGCGCCGAAGCCGCTGCCGGTCGGGTCGGCGCCGTGGCCGAGCTTGCCGACCTCCAGGAACGGGACGTTGCCGATCCAGTCGCTGGGGTTGCGGGTGGCCCACACGTGCACGCCGCCGCCGAGTTCGCCGGCGGACTGGACGCCCATGCCGGGGCTGCCGAACACCATCATGTCGGTGATGCCCGAGGTGTCGGACGGCGAGGCGGCCGCGCGCGGGATCTTCGGGGCGGCGGTGCCGCAGACCACCGAGCCGTAGGAGTGGCAGAGCAGCGCCGGGGGAGCGTCCGGCCGGGTGGTCTCCTTGAGGCCGGCCAGCAGGCGCTGCAGCCTGGGAGCGGCGACGTCGGCGAGCCGGGAGGTGGCCGCGTCCGGGCCGAGGCCGGAGGGGGTGACGTACCCGGTCCAGGCGATCACGGCGGTACGGGTCTTCGGGGCCTGGTGCTGCTCCTCGGCGTACAGGGCGCGGGCCATGCCGGCCGCGCCGCGCAGCGGCTCGGCCGACTGGTCGAAATGGCCCAGGTCGGCGTCCGAGCCGGGGACGACCACGGAGACCCGCTCGGCGTCGGCGAGGTCGCCCCAGACCTCGGTGACCAGGCCCCGGCCGCGCGGGTCGAAGGCGAGGATCTGCCGGCCGGGGGTGAGCAGGCGGTCGACGTCGTTGGCGCGGGAGACGGCCAGTGCCCGGGTGTCGGCGTCCAGCTTCTTGTCGGCCGCGCGGACCCGGGCGGCGTCGCGCTCGTCGGCGAGCGCGATCCGGTTGGCGCGGTAGCGAAGGTCCAGCGGGGCGCCGTCGTAGTTGCCGACGACCAACGGGTACTGCTTGACCAGCCGGTCCAGCTCGGTGGGGGCGAGCGAGGCGAAGAAGGCGGCGGCGTCGGCCGGGCTGGTGGTGGCCGGGTCGGGCAGGGAGCGGCCGAAGGAGTGGTCCTGCACCCAGGCGGAGCTGCCGGCCGGGGGCGTGGAGATCGCCAGCTGCTCGGAGGAGACCGCGGCCGCGGCGGCCGAGGCACCCGCGTCGGCGAGCACGGCACAACCCGCGAACGCCCCGATCAGTACCCGCTTCCAGCGTCGGGGCTTGCGCACCGCACCAACTCCCTCGGGGCCCGTCACCGATTCTCGGGCGGTGCCCGGAGGGTGCGATATGGACTGCTGACTTCCCTGCGCAAGCGTAGAGGTCACGAGACGGTGACGGGCGCGCCTAAACTGTGGGATGGATCACATGAACCGTGCGTGTCCTTCCGGCGTCCTTGTGGGGCCCTTCGAAGGGTGCTGAGCGGAGTTCCGGGCGTCGAACTCGCCGACCAGCCGCTTGGGTGCCGTCCGCCGCCAGGCCTCGGTGACCAGGTCCTGCAGCTCCTCCGGGTCGACCAGGTCCAGCCGGACGCTCACCCAGCCGTGCCGCCCGACGTACCGGGCGAAGGAGAACACCTCGGGCTCGGCGGCGATCAGCTCGGCCTGGTCCTCGCGTGAGGCCTTGACGGTGACGCTGTCGCCGTCGGGCGAGCCCATCGCGAAGACCTTGCCGCGGACCCGCAGCGTCTCGATGCCCCAGGTCGGCTCCTGGGCGGCCTCCGGCAGGGTCAGGGCCATCGCGCGGAACTCGTCGAACGTCACCATGGGGGGAGGTTAGAGCAGGGCGCCGACAGCGCGCGCCGGTCCGCGCCCCGCGCGTGCCGTGGTCGACGGCGTGCGTCACACCATCCCCAGCGCGTACGCGGCGAAGAGCGCCGCCGCGGCGCCGGCCAGCGCCTTGCCGATCCGGGAGAAGGCCGTCCAGGGGCCGTCGAAACGCCGGGCGAACCACCCGATCGCCACCAGGGCGGCGCCGAACAGCGGGAGCAGGGCCAGTCGGGCGGCCACCCAGCCGAGCGAGTCCGGCGCGGTGGTCAGACCGGGCAGGGCGCCGAGGCCGGCCGCACCGGGCACCGCCACGGCGAGCATCGAGCTCTGGTGCCAGCAGAAGATCGTCATCGCCGACAGGTTGACCACCACCACCGGCAGCCAGAGCAGCGGACGGCGGCTCAGCAGCCGTCCCAGCCGCTCCCGCAGCAGCACCGCGGCGCCGCACTGAACCGCCGCCAGGGCGAGCACCAGCAGGGACGGCGGGTGCGAGTTGGTCCGCTCGGCGCCCGGTACGCCCACCATGCTGGCCGGGTAGTGGAACACGACCAGCAGTGCGGCGAACAGCGCGCCGCCACCGAGCAGCAGCGCCCGGGCCGCCGGACGGCCGAGCCGGCCCTGCGCCCACAGCACGCCCAGCTGGTAGCCGAACATCCAGCCCGGCAGCAGGTTCAGCAGCCCGACCCAGGACGGCACCGCTTCGGCCCACGGCCCGTACCGCAGCAGGTCGACCCCGGCGACGGCGGCCACCAGCAGGCCCGCCGACCAGAGGCCGAGCCGCCGCCCGAAGGCCGCGCAGAGCGGAGTGAGCGCGGTCAGCGCCAGGTACACCCCGATGTACCAGAGCGGCTGCACCACCAGGGTCGCGCCGGTGCGCAGGGTGTCCGCGGGCACGCCGAGCCGGGGCAGCAGCGGGATCAGCAGCGCCCACACCGCCGTCACCCCGAGCACCGGCCGCAGCAGCCGGACGGTCCTGGCACGCAGCCAACTCCCGTACGGCAGGCCCTTCTCCCGGGCCCGCTCCAGCGAGCGGACCGAGGAGTGGCCGCCGACCAGGAAGAACACCCCCAGCATCTGGAGCACCCAGCTGACCGGGGCGAAGAAGCCGAGCGAGGAGAGCGGGCTGGCGTTGTGCAGGGCGCCGTCGGGGGAGAGGGTCAGGCCGCCGAGCATCCAGTGGCCGATCGGGACGGAGAGCAGGGCGAGGGCGCGCAGCCCGTCCAGGGCGCGGTCGCGGGTGGCGGGGGTCTTCGCGTCGACCTTCTCGGCGGCGCGGCGCAGGGCGGTGAGCGGGTGGGCCATGGTGGTGCTCCTTCCGGTGCGAGGTGTCGGAGGGCGGTGCGGGGCGGATCTCGGAGGGCGGTGCGGATCTCGCAGAGCCCTCAGTGCCCGAGGGCGATCGCGGCGTAGGCGGCGAGCGAGGCGGTGCCGGGGGCGAAGTAGCCGGTGTGGCCGTGGGATCCGGTGGAGGGCAGCCGGCGGGCGCCGAAGCCGGGACCGGTCGGGTCGGCGCCGTGGCCGAGGCCGAACAGCCGGACGTTGGGCACGTTGCCGATCCAGTCGGAGCCGTTGCGGGTGGTGGCCCAGAGCGGGACGTCCGGGTCGAGGTCGGCGGCCGAGTCGACGCCCATGCCGGGCGAGCCGAGCACCACCAGGGCGGAGGCGCGGGCCCGGGTGGGGCGGGCCAGGCCGCAGACCACCGAGCCGTAGCTGTGGCAGAACACCGTGGGCGGGGCCTGCGGGTGGGTGCTGACGGCGAGTCCGTCGAGAAGCCGGGTGAGGCGGGTGGCGCCGGCCCGGGCGAGGTCCTCGGTGGCGGCGTCGACACCGACGCCGACCGGGGTGGTGTAGCCGGCCCAGGCGATCACGGCCGTTCCCCCGTCGGTGGCCTGCCGCAGGGCGCGGGCCATGCCGGCGGGGGTGCCGTACGGGTCGGTGGCGCGGTCGAAGGTCAGCAGGTCGATGTCCGAGCCGGGGACGATCACGGCCGTGCGGGCGGCGGTGGCGAGGTCGCCGAACACCTCGGCGACCTGGCCGCGGCCGCGCGGGTCGAAGGCGAGGATCTGCCGGTCGCCGTCCAGCAGGGTGCGGTAGCGCTCGGCGCGGGTGCGGGCGGCCTGCTGGTCCTGCGGGGTGAGGGCCGGGTCGGTGGCCCGGGCGAGTTCCCGGGTGCGTTCGGCGGCTAGGGCCAGGGTGTTGGCGCGGTACCGGAGCCGGGCCGGGGCGCCGTCCAGGTTGCCGACCACCAGGGGGTGCCGGGCGGCCAGGGCGTCCTGCTGTGCGGGCGTCAACCCGGCGAAGAACGACGCGACCCGGGCCGGGGTGCTGGTGGCCGGATCGGGCGGTTGGAGGCCGAGCGCGGTGTCGGCGGTCCAGGCGGCGCTGCCGGGCGGCGGGCCGGTGACGGCGCTCTGGGTGTCGGCGGCCCAGCCGCCCGCGCCGAGTACGGCCGCCAGTGCCACCGCGGTGGCGGCGATCGCCCGCCTGGTCCGGAACCTGCGCATGTCCCTGCTCTCCCTCGCCCGTTGGGCCGGCGACCGGATTCGGTTGCCGACGGGGAGGAAGGTAGGAATGCGACGGCCCCGCGGACGTCACACCGCGGGGCCAACTCCCGGGTGCTACCCGGGTATGAGGGGGATATCCCCCCTCATTCGCCGGGGGTCACCAGGCCCGACTCGTACGCCAGCACCACCGCCTGGGCGCGGTCGCGCAGGTCGAGCTTGCCGAGGATGCGCCCGATGTGGGTCTTGACGGTCTGTTCGGCGAGCACCAGTCGGGCGGCGATCTCCTGGTTGGACAGGCCGCGGGCGATCAGCTCCAGCACCTCGGTCTCGCGCGGGGTCAGGCCGTTGAGCCGCAGCCTGGGGTCGCGGCGCTTGGCGGGCCGGTTGCGGGCGAAGTCCGCGATCAGCCGCCGGGTGACGGAGGGGGCGAGCAGCGCCTCGCCGGCCGCGACCACCCGGACCGCGGCGATCAGGTCGGCGGGCGGGGCGTCCTTGAGCAGGAAGCCGCTGGCCCCGGCGCGCAGCGCCTCGTACACGTAGTCGTCCACGTCGAAGGTGGTCAGCATCAGCACCCTGGGCCGGTGCGCCCCCGGGACGGCGGGGTCGAGCAGCTTCCGGGCGGCCTCCAGGCCGTCCATGACGGGCATCCGGACGTCCATCAGCACCACGTCCGGGTGGGTGCGGCCGGTGACCTCCAGGGCCTGGGCGCCGTCCGCCGCGTCCCCCACCACGTCGATGTCGCTCTGGGCGTTGAGCAGGGCGGCGAACCCGGCCCGCACCATGGCCTGGTCGTCGACGATGATCACGCGGATGGTCATGCGGGTTTCTCCCCCGGGGTTCCTGGTCGGTCGGACGGTTCGAGCGGCAGGACGGCGGCGACCTTGAAGCCGCCGTCCGGCAGCGGACCGGTGTCCAGCCTGCCATCGACCAGCCGCACGCGTTCCCGCATTCCGACCAGACCGTGCCCGGTGCCCTCGACCGAGGCCTCCAGCGACTCGGTGCGCTGCGGCGGGGCCGCGTTGACCACGGTGAGCCGCAGTTCGGGGCCGTCCGCCGACAGCGACACCCAGGTCCGCGCGCCGGGGGCGTGCCGGACCACGTTGGCCAGCGCCTCCTGGACGATCCGGTACGCGGAGAGGCCGACGGCCTGCGGCACCCGTTCGGCCAGTCCCTCGTCCACGGTCAGTTCGGCGGGCACGCCGGCCCGCCCCACCGTCTCGACGAGCTGGGCGAGTTGCCCGACCCCCGGCTGCGGGGCGGTCTCCCCGGCGGACTCCTCGCTGCGCAGCACGCCGAGCAGCCGGCGCATCTCGGCCAGGGACTCGCGCGCGGTGCCGGCGATCGCGGTGAACTCCTCGGCGGCGTCGGCCGGGACGCCCTCGATCCGGTACGGCGCGCTGGCGGCCTGCACCGCGATCACCGACATGTGGTGGGCCACCACGTCGTGCAACTCCCGTGCGATCCGGGCGCGTTCCTCCAGCAGGGTGCGCCGCTCGCGCTCCACCTCGCTGATCTGCTCCTGCTCGGTGAGCAGCCGCCGGGCGACCGTGCGATCCCGGACGGCCCAGCCGAGCAGGAGGACGGCGCCGCTGAACGCGATCAGCAGCACGGTGGTGCCGTCACCGGCTCGGGGCAGGCCGAGGGTGGTGGTGAGCGCGGTGAGCAGGAAGGTGGCCACCCAGACCGCGATCACGGTGGCCCGGCGCTCGCGCAGCCCGAGGGCGAGCAGCAGGAAGAGATAGGACAGGATCATCGGCGCCGTCCACGGCCAGCTGCCCTCGACCTGGTGGTGCCGGGCGGTGATGGCGGCGGTGGTGACCAGCGTGGCGGCGCTGATCCACCAGGCGGCCAGCGGCCGGGTGATGGCCAGGAACAGCGGGATGGTCTGGCTGACGGTGAGTGCGGCGGCGACCGGCAGGACGAGGCCGTAGAAGTTGACCAGGTTGGCGATTCCGGTGGGGATCAGCACGGCCTGGAGGATGACCGCGACGATGTAGGGGAGTCGGCGGACCCAGGGCCTGCGGGAGTCCCCGAGCAGCGGGGTGTGGTCATCGCTCGGAGTGGTCAGATGGTGCCGCAGGGTGCGCAGTTGGCGCATGGCGAACCCGCGGGCGTCGGCGGTGGTGAGCGTCTTCATCGCGGGCCAGCCTAGGAGCGTGGGCCGGTGCGGGGCGTCGGACTGGAGCCCGAACTTCCGGGGGCTGGCGGGGTACGGGGTGGTACTCCGGTATGACAGCGGGGACTTTGGACTACGGCCGCCAGTGGCCTGCCAGGGCGGGGCCGAGCTGGTCGAAGTACCGCTCGATGATCGCGACCATGCCCTCGGGCCCGGCCGGTTCCTGCTCGGCGGTCCAGGACAGGTGGGCGGCGCGCAGCAGGCTGCCGAAGACGGCTGCGAGCACGACCGGGCGCAGGTCCCGGGCCGGGTCCAGCCCCTCGCGCTCGGCGAGCACCTGGACGACCAGGCGCTCCTGCTCGGTGACCCGGCGCAGGTGGGCGGCGAGCAGTGCGGGCGTCTCCTCGATGATCCGCAGCAGTTCGAGGGCGCTGCTGATCGAGCCGGGTCCGGAGGTCCGGGCGTTCCCGAGGTCGCGCCAGGCCTTGACGATCGAGGCGCGCAGGGCCTGGAGCGGGGTCTCCTCGGCGGGGCGGTGGCGCAGGCAGTGGATGAAGTAGTCCTCGGCGTCGGCCATCACGGCGAGGGCGACCTCGTCCTTGTTGGCGAAGTAGCGGAAGAAGGTGCGCTGGGAGACGTCGACGGCGGAGGCGATCTCGTCGACGGTGGTCCGGGCGAAGCCCTGGCCGAGGAAGAGCGCGTGGGCGGCCTGCACCAGGGCGTCCCGGGTCTGCTGCTTCTTGCGCTCCCGCAGGCCGGGTGCCCGGCCGAGGTCCTCCGGGGTGCCGACGGGGTGAGAGGTGCGAGCGGCCATGGCGGGGGCCTTCCGGGGGCGCTGGGGCGGGGGGTGGGAGGACAACCTTAGCCGCCTGACAAATGTCAGTTCAGGTCAGTAGTCATCGTTTGCCGAATGTCAGTGACTGACATAATCTGCCGGAGTGGCGCTCGTCGGCCGGGCACTCGTGGGGACGGGTGGGTCGTCGCGGCGCCACCGTCATGTCCCGGTCTCTGCCACGCCCACGGAGGGCCAAGATGAGTCAGTTCGTCGTCAAGAACTCCGAGGCGGACGCACCGCCGCCACCGAACCGGTCGTCCGGGGGGCTCAAGGGGCACCCCTGGCTGACCCTGCTGACCGTCGCGGTCGGCGTCATGATGGTCGCCCTGGACGGCACCATCGTCGCCATCGCCAACCCGGTGATCCAGGAGAAGCTGGGCGCCGCGCCCTCCGAGATCCAGTGGGTCACCAGCGGCTACCTGCTGGCGCTCGCCGTCTTCCTGATCACGGCCGGCAAGATCGGCGACCGCTTCGGCCACAAGAGCACCTTCCTGGTCGGCGCGGTCGGCTTCGCCGCCACCTCCGCCGCGATCGGCTTCGCGGGGAACATCCAGACCGTGATCGCCTTCCGGGTGCTCCAGGGCCTGTTCGGCGCGCTGCTCCAGCCGGCCGCGCTCGGCCTGCTGCGCGGGGCCTTCCCGGCCGAGCGGCTCAACATGGCGATCGGCATCTGGGGCGGCGTGATCGGCGCCTCCACCGCGGCCGGCCCGATCGTCGGCGGCCTGCTGGTCGAGCACGTCAGCTGGGAGTCGGTCTTCTTCATCAACATCCCGGTCGGCCTGATCGCGCTGGCCCTCGGCCTGTGGGTCCTGCGCGACGTACGGGCCGAGAACGCCGCCAGGTCCTTCGACCTGCCGGGCATCGGCCTGCTCTCGGTCGGCATGTTCGCCCTGGTCTTCGGCATCATCAAGGCTCCCGAGTGGGGCTGGGGCGACAGCCGGACGCTGCTGTTCCTGGGCGGCGCCGTGCTGCTGATGGTGCTCTTCGCGCTCTGGCAGGGCCGGGCGAAGGAGCCGCTGATCCCGCTCAGCCTGTTCCGCTCGGTGCCGCTGTCGGCGGGCGTCCTGCTGATGGTCCTGATGGCCTTCGCGTTCTTCGGCGCGATCTTCTTCGTGACCTTCTACCTGCAGAACGTGCACGGCATGAGGCCGGTCGACGCCGGCGTCCACCTGCTGCCGATGACCGGCATGATGATCGTCGGCTCGCCGCTGGCCGGCATCGCGATCGGCAAGCTCGGCCCGCGGATCCCGATCATGGTCGGAATGCTGCTCACCACCGGCGCCATGGTCGGCATGTCCACCCTGGACACCGGCTCGGGCACCGGCGTGATGTCGCTCTGGTTCGTCCTGATGGGCCTCGGCATCAGCCCGGTCATCGTCGGCGCCACCGAGGTCATCGTCGGCAACGCCCCGCTGGAACTGTCCGGCGTGGCCGGTGGGCTCCAGCAGGCCGCGATGCAGGTCGGCGGGAGCCTGGGCACCGCCGTGCTGGGCGCCCTGATGGCCGCCAAGGTCGGTGACGTGCTGCCCGGCAACTGGGCGAAGGCGGGCCTGCCGCCGGTCGCCGACCCGCAGCAGGCCGAACTGCTCAAGCAGGGCGCCCAACTGGGCATCGCCCCGCCCGCCCAGCCCGGCATGCCGCAGCAGGCGGTGGACGCGATGGCCGGCGCCGTGCACCAGTCCTTCGTCAGCGGCATGTCGCTGGCCTTCGTGGTGGCCGCCGCGGTGGCCTTCGCCGCCGCCCTGCTCGCCCTGCTGACCCGCCGCGGCAGCACCGACGCGGGCCCGGCCGTGCACATCTGACCCGCCTCGGCAGAGGAAACCGAAAGGGCCGGACCCCCAGCACGAGGGGTCCGGCCCTTTCGGGCACTAGCGGGTGATCAGGCGTCGCCGCCGGCGGCACCCGGGTCGGCCGCGGCCACGTCCAGCAGCTGGTAGCGGTCGATCGCGTCCTTCAGCACCGAGCGCTCCACCTTGCCCTGCTTGGCGAGCTCGGTGAGCACCCCCAGCACGACCGACTGGGCGTCGATGTGGAAGAAGCGACGGGCCGCGCCACGGGTGTCGGCGAAGCCGAAGCCGTCGGCGCCCAGCGACTGGTACTGGCCCGGCACCCAGCGGGCGATCTGGTCCGGAACGGCGCGCATCCAGTCGGACACGGCGACGACCGGGCCCTCGGCGCCCTGGAGCTTCTGGGTGACGTACGGCACGCGCTGCTGCTCCTCGGGGTGCAGCAGGTTGAACTCCTCGGCCTCCACCGCGTCGCGGCGCAGCTCGTTCCAGGAGGTCGCGGACCAGACGTCGGCCCTGACGTTCCACTCCTCGGCGAGGATGCGCTGGGCCTCCAGGGCCCACGGCACGGCCACGCCCGAGGCGAGGATCTGGGCCGGGATCTGGCCGGCGGTGCCCGGCGCGTACTTGTGCAGACCCTTGAGGATGCCCTCGACGTCCACGTTCTCGGGCTCGGCCGGCATCTTGATCGGCTCGTTGTAGACGGTGAGGTAGTAGAACACGTCCTCGCCGTGCGGGTGCTCGGCCGTGGAGCCGTACATCCGGCGCAGACCGTCCTGGACGATGTGCGCGATCTCGAAGCCGTACGCCGGGTCGTACGCGACGACGCCGGGGTTGGTCGAGGCCAGCAGGTGCGAGTGGCCGTCGGCGTGCTGCAGGCCCTCACCGGTCAGGGTGGTGCGACCGGCGGTGGCGCCGAGCACGAAGCCGCGGGCCAGCTGGTCGGCCATCTGCCAGAACTGGTCGCCGGTGCGCTGGAAGCCGAACATCGAGTAGAAGACGTACACCGGGATCAGCGGCTCGCCGTGGGTCGCGTAGGACGAACCGGCGGCGATCAGCGAGGCGGTGCAGCCGGCCTCGGAGATGCCGTCGTGCAGCATCTGGCCGGTCGGCGACTCCTTGTAGGCCAGCAGCAGGTCGCGGTCGACCGACTCGTAGGTCTGGCCCATCGGGTTGTAGATCTTCGCCGACGGGAACAGCGAGTCCATGCCGAAGGTGCGGTACTCGTCCGGAGCGATCGGCACGAAGCGGTTGCCGATGCCCTTGTCCCGCATCAGGTCCTTGAGCAGCCGGACGAACGCCATGGTGGTGGCGATGGTCTGGTTGCCGGAACCCTTCTTGACCGCCTTGTACGCGTCGTCGCCGGGCAGCGTGAGCTGGCGCGGGCGCACCTTGCGGGTGGGCACGAAGCCGCCGAGGCCCTGGCGGCGGTCGTGCATGTACTGGATCTCCTCCGAGTTGCGACCCGGGTGGTAGTACGGCGGGTAGCCCTCGTCCAGCTGCTTGTCGGTGATCGGCAGGTGCAGCCGGTCGCGGAAGCGCTTCAGGTCGTCGACCGTCAGCTTCTTCATCTGGTGGGTGGCGTTGCGGCCCTCGAAGTTGGGGCCCAGCGTCCAGCCCTTGACCGTCTGGGCCAGGATGACCGTCGGCTGGCCCTTGTGCTCACGGGCCGCCTTGAACGCCGCGTAGATCTTCTTGTGGTCGTGGCCGCCGCGACCCAGGTGCTGGATCTGCTGGTCGGTCATGTTCTCGACCATGGCGCGCAGGCGCAGGTCGCCGCCGAAGAAGTGCTCGCGGATGTAGTCGCCGGTCTCGGTGGCGTAGGTCTGGAACTGGCCGTCCGGCGTGGTGTTCATCTTGTTCACCAGGACGCCGTCGCGGTCCTGCGCGAGCAGCGGGTCCCAGCTGCGGTCCCAGATGAGCTTGATCACGTTCCAGCCGGCGCCCCGGAACTGGGACTCCAGCTCCTGGATGATCTTGCCGTTGCCGCGGACCGGGCCGTCCAGGCGCTGCAGGTTGCAGTTGACCACGAAGGTCAGGTTGTCCAGGCCCTCGCGGGCGGCCAGCGACAGCTGGCCGAGCGACTCGGGCTCGTCCATCTCGCCGTCGCCGAGGAAGGCGTAGACGTGCGAGTCGGAGGTGTCCTTGATGCCCCGGTGCTCCAGGTAGCGGTTCATCCGGGCCTGGTAGATCGCGCCGAGGGGGCCGAGGCCCATCGAGACGGTCGGGAACTCCCAGAAGTCCGGCATCAGCCGCGGGTGCGGGTAGCTGGACAGGCCGTACGGGGCCTTCGACTTCTCCTGGCGGAACGCGTCGAGCTGCTGCTCGGTGAGTCGGTCCAGCAGGAAGGCGCGGGCGTAGATGCCGGGGGAGGCGTGGCCCTGGAAGAAGACCTGGTCGCCGGACTCGCCCTCGGCGTCCTTGCCGCGGAAGAAGTAGTTGAAGCCCACGTCGTACAGCGACGCGGAGGAGGCGAAGGTGGCGATGTGGCCACCGACGCCGATGCCCGGGCGCTGCGCCCGGGAGACCATCACGGCCGCGTTCCAGCGGGTCGCGTTGAGGATCTTGCGCTCGATCTCCTCGTTGCCGGGGAAGAAGGGCTCGTCCTTGGTCGCGATGGTGTTGACGTAGTCCGTGCTGCGCATCTCGGGCACGGCGACACGCTTCTCGCGGGCGCGCTCGATCAGCCGCAGCATCAGGTAACGGGCACGCTCACGCCCCCGCTCGTCGATAGCCGCATCGAGCGACTCCAGCCATTCCGCGGTCTCCTCGGGATCGAAGTCCGGGACCTGACTCGGAAGGCCGCCAATGATGATCGGGTTGCGATCGGATCCGGAAGCCACGCTGTTCCTTCACTGTCGGTCGAAACTAGAGGTGTGTCGCGCCGCCTCCATCGTGCTACCGCGCTCGGAGATCCGTCATCTCTACCGATCGGTAACCGTTCCGCCTGGTGGGCGGAGCGGCTTGGTGGCGTGCGTCGCGGGCGTCTTCGTCCGCTCCGAACACCCCCGGGTGTTACGAACAGAGGTGGTCCGACCTGGTGTCCCGTCCGCCCGATGGCGGGCGGCCGGGGTGAGGGCCAACAGGAGACTCTACGCCCGCGCACACGCGGACCCCGAATGCCGTTCGTATCTCGGGCACGCGTACGGCCTGTGGGCCGGGACCACCCGAAGCATCCTTGTCCCACGCAGAGAAGGGCAAATCGGTGTGATTCCCGACACGTCGACCGGCGTGTCCCGCTGTGACACGTCAACCTTTGGAGGGGATCGGCGGTCGGGTACTTGCGCGAACCGCCGCGCCCGTGTGGACTACGGCCACAGCCTCGGCATGGATGCCGAGCCGAATACTGGAGGTTATTCCCGTGAGCGCGACCGCGGACCCCGCGGACAAGTCCAACCCGGCGACCCGTCTCGGCTTCGAAGAGGGCCAGATCGTCCAGGAGCTGGGGTACGACGACGACACTGACCAGGATCTCCGCGAGGGCATCGAGGAGATCACCGGGACGGATCTCGTCGACGAGGACTACGACGACGTCGCGGACGCCGTCCTGCTGTGGCACCGCGACGACGACGGGGACCTCACCGACGCCCTCGTCGACGCCCTGGAATACCTGGCCGAGGGCGGTCTGATCTGGCTGCTGACGCCCAAGACCGGGCGGGACGGCCACATCGAGGCCTCCGACATCGCTGACGCGGCGAAGACCGCCGGTCTCTCGCAGACCAGCTCGATCGCGATCGCCAAGGACTGGGCGGCCACCCGTCTGGCGACCAAGTCCACGGCGAAGCAGCCCAAGCAGCGCTGAGCGGACCCCTGAGCCCCGTGCCGGGCCCCGCCGGAGACCTCCTCCGGCGGGGCCCGGTGCGTTTCCCGGGGTCTGGTCCCCGGGCGCGGTTCCCGGAGCGCGTTTCCCCCGGGTGCGTTTCCCGGGGCGCGCCCCCGGGGCGCGTTTCCACGGCCCCGCTCGCGCGTTCGCTCAGGGCGGAAGGAGGGGCCTCCCGGCGGAGCGGGTCATCCGTTCGGCGGAACGCGGGTGAACGGATGCGAGGATGGCGCCTGCCGCGCCCGTCGCGCGGCCCGCTCGCGTCAGATCAGAAAGGTCCCGCTCATGGCCATCGAGGTCGGCACCCCGGCTCCGGACTTCGAGCTCCGCACCCAGCACGGGGAAACCGTCCGGCTGGCCGACTTCCGCGGCCGCAAGCACGTCGTCCTGGTCTTCTACCCGTTCGCCTTCACCGGCGTGTGCACCGGCGAGCTGGGCGCGATCCAGCGTGAGCTGGCCGGGCTGCAGAACGACGACGTCCAGGTGCTCGGCGTCTCCTGCGACTCGCAGTTCGGCCAGCGCGTGTTCGCCGACCGGGAGGGCCTGGAGTTCCCGCTGCTGGCCGACTTCTGGCCGCACGGCGAGGTCGCCCGCGCGTACGGCGTCCTGGACGAGGAGAAGGGCTGCCCGCTGCGCGGCACCTTCGTGATCGACAGGGCCGGGACGGTGCGCTGGAGCGTCGTGAACGGCCTCCCGGACGCGCGGGACGAGCAGGAGTACCTGAAGGTCCTGGCCGGCCTCTGAGGGCCGTCCGGCCCGACGCGCGTCCGGTCCGTGCGCCCGCTGCGTGCGGCCCGCCGGCCGGCCCCGTACGGCCCGCGCGACGCGTCCGCGTCGCCCGTTCGGCCGTGCGTGCGGGAACCCGGTACTACGCTCGGGCCGTTGGCGGAGTGGGGCGTACGTCCGTTTTCGGCGGTCGGCGCCTCGAACCGCACCACCGGGGGCACCGGCCGGTGCCTCCTGATTCTTGGAGGACAAGTGGGAGTCAGCCTCAGCAAGGGCGGAAACGTCTCGCTCACCAAGGAGGCCCCCGGGCTCCAGGCCGTCGTGGTCGGCCTGGGCTGGGACGTCCGGACCACCACCGGGACGGACTTCGACCTGGACGCCAGCGCGCTGCTCTGCAACGAGCAGGGCAAGGTCGGTTCGGACGGCAACTTCGTGTTCTTCAACAACCTGAAGAGCCCGGACGGCTCCGTGGAGCACACCGGTGACAACCGGACGGGTGAGGGCGAGGGCGACGACGAGGCGATCAAGGTCAACCTGGCCGGCGTCCCGGCGGACGTGCAGAAGATCGTCTTCCCGGTGTCGATCTACGACGCCGAGAACCGGGGCCAGAACTTCGGCCAGGTGCGCAACGCGTTCATCCGCGTGGTGAACCAGGAGAACAACGCGGAGCTGGCGCGCTACGACCTCTCCGAGGACGCCTCCACCGAGACCGCGATGGTCTTCGGCGAGCTGTACCGCAACGGCGGTGAGTGGAAGTTCCGCGCCATCGGCCAGGGCTACGCCTCCGGCCTGCGCGGCATCGCCCAGGACTTCGGCGTCAACGTCTGAGTCCCCCTGCGGCGCAAGGGTTTTGCGCCGGATCCCCCGGGGCGGCCCCGGACCCCAGCGGTCCGGGGCCGCCCCGGCTTCGTCGGGGTCCGTTGCGCTGCGAGTATGTGAGTTCAGGAAGTTCAGCCGGCCGAAGCGGGCCGGCCGGGGCCGCGGGGGACTACACCTGTAAGGCGCCCCGGGAGAAGCAAGGGAGGAAGAACACCATGGTGGTCACGCTCGCCAAGGGCGGGAACGTCTCGCTCACCAAGGCCGCGCCGAACCTGACGCAGGTCCAGATCGGCCTCGGCTGGTCCGCCCGTTCGACCACGGGCGCACCGTTCGACCTCGACGCGAGCGCCCTGATCTGTGGTGGCGGACGGGTGCTCGGTGACGAGTACTTCGTCTTCTACAACAACCTCAAGAGCCCCGAGGGCTCGGTGGAGCACCAGGGCGACAACCTCGTGGGCGGCGACGACACGGGTGACGACGAGCTGGTCCTGGTCAACCTGGAGCTGGTTCCGGCCCAGGCGGACAAGGTGGTCTTCGCGGTCTCGATCTACGAGGCCGAGGCCCGGCTGCAGAACTTCGGGCAGGTCCGCAACGCCTACATCCGGGTCGTCAACTCCGTCGACGGCCAGGAGATCGCGCGCTACGACCTGTCCGAGGACGCGTCCAACGAGACCGCGATGATCTTCGGCGAGCTGTACCGGTACGCGGGTGAGTGGAAGTTCCGCGCGGTGGGCCAGGGCTACGCCTCCGGCCTGCGCGGGATCGCGCTCGACTTCGGCGTCAACGTACAGTGAGGGTGTAAATCGGACTTATCGCACCCGATCGACGATCAACGATCAACGATCATGAGAACAGAGGGCAGTGCGGGGGTGACCTGACCGGGCCCGGCCCGGTCGGGCGTCTCGGGACCAGGCCGCCCCCGGCACGGCCAGAACCCGAAAGGTAGCCAACTCCCGTGTTCCTCCGCACATTCGGCTGGTCGTTCGCGATCACCGCAGTAGGCCTGATCGCGGCCGGACTGCTCTGGGGAGCCCAAGGCTTCGGCATCGTGCTGATCCTCTCCATCCTGGAGATCTCCCTGTCCTTCGACAACGCAGTGGTCAACGCCACGGTGTTGAAGCGGATGAACCCGTACTGGCAGAAGATCTTCCTGACGGTCGGTGTGCTGATCGCCGTCTTCGGGATGCGGCTGGTCTTCCCCCTGCTGGTCGTGGGCCTCACCGCGAAGCTCAATCCGGCGACGGTCATCGATCTCGCCCTGCACTCCGACAAGACCCACGACGGCCTGACCTACGGCCAGTACCTGGAGGCGGCCAACCCGGCCATCGCGGCCTTCGGCGGCGTCTTCCTGCTCATGATCTTCCTGGACTTCGTGTTCGACGAGAAGGAGCACAACTGGCTGGGCTGGCTGGAGCGCCCGCTGGAGAAGGTCGGCAAGCTGGACGCCCTCTCCAGCGTCGTCGCCCTGGTCGCGCTGGTGCTCGCCTCGCGCTTCTTCGCGGCGGAGCACGCTGAAACCGTTCTGCTGGCCGGTGTGCTCGGCCTGATCACCTACCTCGCGGTCAGCGGCCTCTCCTCCATCTTCGAATCGGGCCTGGAGGAGGAGGCCGAGCGCGAGGAGGAGGCGGAGAAGTCCGGCAAGTCGGTCGTCCAGGTGGCCGGCAAGGCCGCCTTCTTCCTGTTCCTCTACCTGGAGGTGCTGGACGCCTCGTTCTCCTTCGACGGCGTGGTCGGTGCCTTCGCGATCTCCAACGACATCTTCCAGATCACCCTGGGCCTCGGCATCGGCGCGATGTACATCCGCTCGCTGACCGTCTTCCTGGTCCGCAAGGGCACCCTGGACGACTACGTCTACCTGGAGCACGGCGCCCACTACGCGATCGGCGCGCTGGCGGTGATCCTGCTGGTCGGGATCAAGTACCACATCCCGGAGATCGTCACCGGCCTGATCGGTGTCGCCTTCATCGGGCTGGCCCTGGCCTCCTCGATGATGCGCAACCGGCGCGAGGCCCCGGAGGACGAGAAGGAACTGGTCGGCAGCGGGCAGTAGCCCGTGTCGGGCCACGGCGAAACGCGACGGCCGCCTCCGGGGTCTCCCGGGGCGGCCGTCGCGTTTCGTTCTGCGGTGCCGGGTCAGCCCAGCTGCTGCTCGATCGCGCGCAGCTTGCGCTCCAGCGAGTCCAGCTTGGGCATCGACAGGGTGTCGTCGTCGACCGTCAGGTCGATCGTCGAGCGGTGGGAGGACGAGGCCGAGCCGCTCGTGGAGCCGCTGGTCGAGCCGCTCGCGGAGGAGGAGAAGGAGTAGGACGAACCCACGGCCGCGCGGGGGCGGCCGGCGTCCAGGGCGGTCGGCTCCAGCGGGTTCGTCGAGGCGGACGAGCTGCGCGCGGTCATCGGGGCGAACGGGTCCTGGCCGATCGGGGTGGCGCGGTCGCTCCCGGCGGCTAGGGCAGGCTCCGTAGCGCTCGGGCCGTCTCCGGCAGCCGTGAGCGCGGGCACCTGACGCCCGCCGCGGGCCCGGGCGAGCATGCCGCCCTGGCGGGAGATGGCCTTCAGCTCGGCCCGCTCGCGGCGGTCGGCGGAACGGGCGCGCACCTTGGCGTCCATCTTCGCCTGGCGCTCCTCGCGCACCTCCTCCACCGCCTCGTCCAGGCTGCGGACGTTCTCCAGCAGCATCAGCGACCAGGCCGCGTAGGTCTCGCGCGGGGCGCGCAGCCAGCGGACGATGCGGATCTGCGGCAGCGGACGCGGCACCAGGCCCTGCTCGCGCAGCGCGGCCTTGCGGGTCTGCTTCAGCGCGCGGTCGAACAGGATCGCGGCCGAGATCGACATGCCGGAGAAGAACTGCGGGGCGCCGGCGTGGCCCAGACCGCGCGGGGCGTGCACCCAGTTGAACCAGGCCGAGGCGATCGCGAACACCCAGACCAGCAGGCGGGAACCGAGCGCGGCGTCACCGTGGCTGGCCTCGCGGACGGCGAGCACCGAGCAGAACATCGCGGCACCGTCCAGACCGAACGGGACGAGGTACTCCCAGCCGTTGGACAGGCCGAGGTTCTCGATGCCGAAGCCCACCAGGCCGTGGAACGACAGCGCGGCCGCGACACCGGCGCAGCAGAACAGCAGGGTGTACGAGGAGATGCCGTAGATCATCTCCTTGCGGCGGCGGCGGTCCTCGCTGCGCTCCCACGAGTCGGCGGACTCGTCCTTCTTCGAGTTCTTGAATCGCAGCGTCGCCAACAGGACGGAGACGAACAGCAGGGCTGCGCCGCCGATGACGGTCCAGACCAGCTGTATGGAGGTCAGGTTCATTGCGGGTCGGGCCTCGGGTTTCCGCAGGGGACAGGTTCACAGTGCGACACAGGCGGTCAGGACCCGGCGAGCGGGAACTGCCTGACGGGCCGTTCGTCACCGCACGGTGTGCCCACCGCGCCCGCGCGGGGGCGGACGGGACACCTGTGCGGCAAGACGATATCGCGTCCGAAGGGGCGGCATGTTACGGGAGGGCGGCTTCCCCGGGCCAATCGACCCACCGGTTCGCGTCACGGAGGGACGTGAACGGCCTTACGGGGTACGGAAAGGGGAGGTCCGGGTATCCGTCGCCCGGGCCGATGCCCGATCATGGACCGGCGGACCGGTCGTCGGTTCGTCAGTTCGTCCGACGGTGGCAGGGGGAGAGGACTGGATGGTCTCGATCTGGGAGTACCTGCGCGGGGACAGGAGCTACACCTTCGACAATCCGGGTGCCCAGCACAAGGTCACGCTCACCAAGTCGGCGCCGCAGCACGCGCTCACCGGCTCGGCGGCCACCACCGGCTACCTCTACGTCAACCTGCACTGGACCATGCGCTCGGGCGCGACCCGGCCGAGCACCCGGGACACCGTCAAGCGCTTCTTCAGCCCGCGGATCCTGAGCCCGCTGGAGCCGGACTCACCGGGGGGCAACGAGCAGGTGAACGTCGACCTCGACCTGGCCTGCATGTACGAACTCTCCGACGGCACCCGGGGCGTGGTGCAGCCGCTCGGCGAACTCTTCGGCGACCTGCGCGAACCGCCGTACATCAAGCTCAGCGGCGACGACCAGTACGGGGCGCCGTCCGGCGAGACGATGTACGTCAACCTGGAGAAGAAGGAGAAGTTCAAGCGGCTGCTGATCTTCGTCTACATCTACGACGGCACCCCGGCCTTCGAGCAGACCCACGCGGTGATAACGATCGTCCCGCAGAGCGGGCCGCGGATCGAGATCAAGCTGGACGAGCGGGCCCGGGCGGCGCGCTCCTGCGCGGTGGTGCTGATCGAGAACGCCGGGGACAACCAGCTGATGGTGCGCCGTGAGGTGCGGTACGTCAACGGGTTCCAGGCGGACATCGACCGGCTGTACGGCTTCGGGATGCAGTGGCAGCGCGGGTACAAGGGGCAGCAGCCGGGGCGCGCGGACTGAGCTCCGGCGGGGCCGTTGTGGTGCTGCGGCGGCCCCGCCGGGGTGGCTGGCTCAGTGGGGCTGGAACTGCGGGCCCTGCGGGGGCAGTGCGAACTCCTCGCCGGCCGGGGCCGGGGCCGGGGCCGGGGCCGGAGCTTGAGCCGGGGCCTGGGCCGAAACGGAGGGTTGCGGCGGGACGGGCGGCTGCTGGCCGGTGCCGGGCGGCTGCTGGGGCGGGTAGCCGTAGCTGCCGGGGTGCTGCTGCGAGGGGATGGGCGG
>CBJMI02800__coassemble_472_pt1 | contig 55978 bp, 40 predicted proteins | sample CBJMI02800__metabat2_low_PE_003 | metagenome-assembled genome bin CBJMI02800
GGTGCTCGCGACCGGCACCGGGCTGGTGACGCACCTGCGGCACGCCGGCGAGCCGGTGGACCTGGTCGCCGCCGTCCTGGCCGTCTGCTATCTGGGATGGCTGGCGGTCGAGATCCCGGTGACCTTCCGGACCTCCGGCGCCGCGCCCCGCGAGTCTGCGACGCTGCTGCTCTATGCGGCGGCCCGGATCGCGACCGTGTCCGCGGCCGTGCTCGGCCCGCTGCCCTGGGACACCTGGTCGCCGCTGCTGCTGGTTCCGGCGGCGGTGTTCGCCGGCGGGGTGGTGCTGCGCCAGGTCGCGATCCACACGCTGGGGCGGTTCTACTCCCACCACGTCACGAGGCAGACCGACCACCAGGTCGTCACCTGGGGCGTCTACCGCTTCATCCGGCACCCCGCCTACGCGGGCATGCTGTCGGCGCACGTCGGCTTCGTCGGCTTCTTCCTGAACCCGCTGAGCCTGGCACTGCTCGTCGCGCTGGCCGTCGCGATCACCTTCCGGATCCGCACCGAGGAGCGCATGCTGGTGGACATCCCCGGGTACCGCGCCTACGCGGCCGACCACGCCCGCCTCGTGCCAGGACTGTGGTGAGCGCCCCCGCCCGCCCGGCGCGGGTCACGGTGCCGCTGACCCCGGACGAACTGCTGACCACCACCCGGTCGGTGCGCCTGCGGCTGGACCTGACGCGCCCGGTGGACCTCGCGCTGGTGCGCGCGTGCGTGGAGATCGCGCTCCAGGCACCCAACGGCGGCAACAGGCAGCGCTGGCACTGGCTGGTGGTGACCGACGACGGCCGGCGCCAGCGGATCGCGGAGGTGTACCGGCGGGTCTTCGAAGCCCGCTACCCGCGGCACGGCGCCGAGGGGTCGGCCGGTGGCGCGGTGTCCGACCGGATCCTGGCCGGCGGCCGGCACCTGGCGGAACACCTGCACGAGGTGCCCGTCCTGGTGATCCCGTGCCTGGAACTCGATGGACGGCCGCTGCCGACCGGCAACCAGGCGGGTGTGTGGGGGTCGCTGCTGCCGGCCACCTGGAGCTACATGCTCGCGGCCCGCGCCCGGGGGCTCGGGACGGCGTGGACGACGGTGCACCTGGACGCCGAGGAGGAGGTCGCCGACATCCTCGGACTGCCGTGCGACGTGCGCCAGGGGGCACTGATCCCCACCGCGCACGTGCTCGGGGACGGATTCGGACCGGCGCCGCGCCGGTCGGTGGACGGTGTGCTGCACCTGGACGGCTGGGGCGGCAGGACATGGGGCGGTGGGCTGGATGACTGAGCTCGTGGTGACCACGGCGGCCGACGAGGACGTGCTGGCGGACGCCGCACGGGTCGGGAACAAGTTCGCGCGTCAGGAGGTGCTGCGGCGCGCCGGATTCCGCGTGCCGGAGTTCTTCTGCCTCTCCGCCGCCGCCTTCGACGAGGCCCTGGACGCGCTGCGCCCCGCGTTGCCGCCGGTGCCTGCGGACGACGCCGGGCGGGAGGCGGTGGAGGCGTGGTGCGCGGCGGCCCGGGCGGCGCTGGCCGCGTCGAGCCTGCCCGCGGCGCTGGCGGAGCGGGTCCGCACGGAGTTCGCCGTGCTGGCCGGGCGGGACGGCCTGGTCGCGGTGCGAGCCTGCGTCGTCCCGGTGACCGCGCCGGAGACCTCTGCCGGGGCCGGGCCGGTGGACGAGGCGGTGGGGGAGGACAGCGCCGTCGACCCGCTCGCGGGCATGAGCGACAGCTTCCTGTACGTCGACGAGGACGGCCTGGCCGACGCCGTGGTGCGCTGCTGGGCCTCCGCGTTCAACCCGCAGGCGGTGCGTTACCGCATCCTGCGCGGACTGGACCCGCTGCGCGCCCGGGTCGCGGTCGGCGTGCAGCGGATGGTGCTCGGCACCCGCTCGTTCGTGGCGTTCACCCGCGACCCCCGGGACGGTTCGCCGCGCCGGGTGGTCGCGGCCGCGTACGGCATCGGCGAGGGCGTCGTCCAGGAGAAGGCGGACATCGACCACTTCTTCCACGACCCGGCCACCGGCGAGGTGAGCGCGCGGACCGTGCACAAGCGGTGGTTCGTGGGCCTGCCCGAGGGTACCTCCGCCGGGACACCGGTCCGGCTGCCGGTGGCCGAGCGGTTGGCCGACCTGCCGGTGCTCGACGACGAGCAGGTGCGCGCGGTGGCGGAGTTGGCCGCCCGGGTGGAGGAGGTCTTCGGCGTTCCGCAGGACATCGAGGGCGCCCTCACCGAGGACGGGGCCATCCACCTGGTGCAGGCCCGCCCGATGGTCCTCACCCCGCCCGTGCCCACCACCACCGACGCCACCGGCGCTGTCACGGCCGCCGGCCAGGCGGGGGACGGGCCCGCCCGGGTCTACTGGGGCAACCACAACATCACCGAGAGCTTCCCCGGCGTCTCGGGCGCGCTCACCTTCTCCCAGTCCCGGGAGTTCTACCGCCGCTCCTTCACCGACCTCTACCGACGGATGGGTGTGCCCGAGTCCTGGGTCCGGGACAACGCGCACCGGCTCGCACGGATGGTCGGCTACCTGGAAGGCCAGGTCTACTACCGGCTGGAGGACTGGCACGCCCTGCACGGGCAGATGCCGGTGTTCGAACTGGTGCGCCGCGGCTGGGAGCAGGCCATGGGCATCACCGGCCCCGCCCGCGGCGAGCGTCGCTGGGCCGCGCCGGCGGTCGTCCGCGCCCTGCCCGGGCTGGCCTGGCGCAGCGCGCTGCACCCGTGGCAGGTGAAGAGCTTCCTGCGCTGGTGGGACCGGCAGATGGCCGAGGCGGAGACCGTCGGCGACTCGTCGGAGGAGCTGATCGCCTTCTACCGGAGGCTGTGGGAGCGTGCCGGCGAGCGCTGGGGAGTGACCCTGGTCAACGCGTTCATCGCCCTGGTCGTGCTCGGCGCGGGCGGCGCTCTGCTGCGCCGCTGGACCGGCGAGGGCCCGCAGGTCCTGGTCGGACTGATGGGCGGCGGGAGGGAGAACCGCTCCCTGGAAGCGGTCCGCGCGGCCATGGCCCTGGCGGAACTCGTCGGCGCCGTTCCCGAGTTGCGCGCCGCCGTGCTCGAGGACCGGAGCGACCCGGAGCAGCTGTGGCAGCAGATCGTCTCCGGCCGGCACGGCGTGGCCGTCGCCGACGCCGCCCGCGGCTACGTCGCCCGCTACGGCGACCGCGCGCTGCACGACCTCAAGCTGGAGGAGCCCACGCCCCGCCAGCGCCCGTGGACCGTGCTCGCCCTGATCCGGCCGCTGGTGCGCCAGGGAGCGACCGTCGCGGCCAACCGCGCCGGCGAGCAGGCCGCCGCCCGGCGCGCCCGTGAGCGGTTGCGCGAGGTGTGTCCGAACCCGGCGAAGCGCGCCGTCCTGCTCGGCATCACCTCCCTGGCCCGGGACCTCGCCCGGATCCGCGAGGACACCCGGTTCTGCCGCACCCAGTTGTTCGGGCTGTCCCGTGACGTGATGTGGAAGCTGGGCGCGGAACTCGCCCGCGCCGGTGTGCTCGACGACCGGCTCGACGTGGCCGACCTGACCGTCGACGAGGTCATCGGCGCGTTCGACGGCACCGGCACCGTCACCGACCTGCGCGCGCTGGTCGCGCTGCGCCGCGCTCAGCGCGAGCGGTGGGCCGAGAACCCGCAACGTGCTCCCCTGCTGGGGACTCCCGCCGGTCCGCCGCTCGTCCGGGCCCTGCCCCAGGCGGTCGCGGTCGGCGCGGCCGGCACGACGAGCGACGACCTCCTGCGCGGCATCGGCTCCAGCACCGGGGTGGTCCGCGGCCGGGCGAAGGTGGTGCTCGATCCGTCCACCGATCCCGACCTGGCCGCCGGGCGGATCCTGGTCGCCCGGGAGACCGACCCCGGCTGGCTGTTCCTCATGATGTCGGCCACGGGCATGGTGGTCGAACGGGGCACCCTGCTGTCCCACACCGCGATCACCGGCCGCCTGCTCGGTATCCCGACGGTCGTCGCCGTCCCGGGCGCCACCACCGCGATACCCGACGGCGCGTGGATCGAGATCGACGGCACCGCCGGCACCGTGCGCCTGCTCCCGCCGTCCGAGCAGCCCGCGGAACCCGACGCCACCGCCGCCGCCACCGCCGGCGCCAACGCCCCCGCCGACCGAGCCGCATCCGCACCCGCCACGACCACCGACGCCGCCGAGGCCGTCACGACCGCGAAGGGCGAGACGACATGACCGACCCGGCCCGCTTCCCCTTCCCGCCCGCCGGTGACGTCCGCCCGCCGGACGGCTACCAGGACGTGCTGCGCACCGGCGCCCCGCACCCGGTACGGCTGTCCAGCGGGCAGCCCGCCCTGCTCGTGACGCGGCACCAGGACGTCACCGCTGTCCTGGGGGACGACCGGTTCAGCCGCGCCGGCTACACCGAACTCGCCCGCCCGCTGTTCGCCCGCAGGACCGAGTCCGTCCTGCTGGCCACCGCCGACGCGCCCGACCACACCCGCCGCCGTCGTGCGATCCTCCCCGCGTTCACCGCGCGCCAGGTCCGTCTGTTGCGCCCGCGTCTGGAGGCCCTCGCCGACCGCCTGCTCGACGAGCTGACCGCCGGCGCCGCCGCCGGCGAGGCGGACCTGGTGGGCGGCTTCACCGTGCCGTTCCCGATGCAGGTGATCTGCGAGGTGCTCGGCGTGCCGGTGGACGACAGCACCCTGCTGCGCGCCGAGGTCGACATCCTCATGTCCACCTCCGGCCACACCCGCGAGGAGGTCGCCGCCGCCCAGGCCCGGATGGACGACTACTTCGCCGCCCTCGTCGCCGACAAGCGGCGTGCCGCCGAGGCCGGAAGCCCGCCCGAGGACCTGCTCACCGCACTGGCGACCCGGCCCGACGGCCACCCCGACCGGCGGCTGTCCGACCGGGAGGTGGTGGCCCTCGGCTCGGGCATGCTGATGGCCGGCTACGAGACCACCGGCAACTCCTTCGGCATGTGCGTGCTGCTGCTCCTCCGGCACTCCGCCCTGGCCGAGACGCTCCGCGAGCAGCCCGGGCGCACCCCGGCGGTGATCGAGGAGATGCTGCGCTTCACCTCCCTCAACAACACCGGTGGCGCGCCCCACCTGGTGACCGAGGACACCGTGCTGGGCGGCTGCCCGGTGTCGGCCGGTCAGATCGTGGTGCCGCTCACCGACGCCGCCAACCGCGACCTGGCCGTCTTCGCCGACCCGGACGCCTTCGACCCCGACCGCCCGGACGTCGCGTCCCACCTCGCCTTCGGCTACGGGCGCCACCTCTGCCTGGGCGCCGAACTCGCCCGCGCCGAGCTGCAGATCGGCGTCAACGCGCTGCTACGCCGCTTCGACGTGCTCGAACTCGCCGTCCCCGAGGAGGAACTGGAGTGGCGCCGGACGATGTTCATCAACGGCGTCTGGCGGCTCCCGGTGCGCTGGAGCGCCGCCAGGGCGGCCGGACCCGCCGCGGAGCGGCCGGCATGACCGACCACCCCGCCGTCCCGGCCGCCCCCACCGGCCCCGGTCCGCTCGCCGTTCGCCTCGGCGCGTTCGTGCGCGGCAGCTTCCCGCTGCCGTTCTCGCTGGTGTTCGCCGTGGTGTGGGCGTTCGGCGCCACCGGCCTGTTCGCCGCGGCCGACGGGCGCGCCGCGCACTGGCGCCCCGGATGGGGCACCGTGGTGGCGGCGGTGACCGTCCTGGTCGACCTGCTGCTCCTGCGGGCCGCCGACGACCTGCGTGACCTGCCCTACGACCGGCGCCACAACCCGGCCCGCCCGCTGGCCCGCGGCGCCGTGCTGCCACGTGACCTCCACCTCCTCGCCGCCGCCGGCGCCGTACTGCTGCTGCTCCTCAACACGGGCAACCGGGCCGCCCTGCTCCTGCTCGCCGCCCAACTCGCCTACACCACCCTGCTGGTGGGCGCGGAGCTGCGCTTCGGGTGGCCGCGCGGGGACGCGGTGGTCACCGGCGTCCTGTTGAGCTCCCCGGTGCAGATCCTGCTCAACCTCTACCTGTACGCGGTCTTTCTGCACGACACCGGCCTGGACACCGGCTCCGTCCTGCAGGCGGGCCGGCACGTGCTCCCGTCGCTGCTGGTGATCATGCTCGCGGCCACCCACCACGAGCTCGCCCGCAAGATCGTGCGCGATCCGGGTCCGCACGAGCGCACCTACGTACGGGTCTTCGGCCTGCGCGCGACCGTCGTGCTCGCGCTGGTCTTCGCCGCCGGCTCCGCCGGGGCGTCGCTGGCGATGCTGCGCCCCTGGGCGGGAGGGGCGGCCGGGTGGTGGGGCTGGCCGGCGCTGCTGCCGGCCGTCCTCGCGGTCCGCGCCGCCCGGAGCTTCACCCGCGCCGGGGCGGCGCGCTGGCCCGTCGCGGCGGTGGCCGGCTACCTGCCGGCCGTCTTCGTCTGCCATCTGCTGATCGGCCTGGGGAGTACCTCATGAAGACGGACCACCTGTACATCGCGGGGCTGGCCGGCCACCTGCCCCGGCTGTGGCCGATCGCCGAGGCGGTCGCCGCCGGGCGGCCCGGCGCGGAGCACGCCCGGGACGGCGGCTGGACCAGCGTGTCGGTGGCCGACGACACCCCGGCGCCGGAACTGGCCGCCGAGGCCGCCCGGCTCGCTCTCAAGCGCTCCGGCCTGACAGCCGAGGAGGTGTGCCTGGTGGTGCACGCGGGCGTCTACCACCAGGGCCCGGACGGCTGGTACGCCGCGAACTACGTGCAGGACCAGGTCCTCGGCACGACGGCACCGGCGATCGGACTGAACCAGGGCTGCACGGCGATGCTGGACGCCGCCCGCCTCGCACATGGCCACCTGGTCCACGCCCCGCAGGGGTCCGCCGTCCTCGTCTCGGCGGCGGACAACTTCGGCACGCCGACGTGGGACCGGTTCACCTACGCGCACGGCTGGAACACCGGGCGCGCGTCGATCCTCGGCGACGCCGGCTGCGCCGTGCTGCTGTCCGCCACCGCCGGTCCGCTGCGGATCCGTTCGCTCGCCCTGTCCTCGCTCTCCTCCTGGGAGCGGCTCTACCGGGGGACGGAGGACATGTTCCCCCCGGCCGCCGCGGGCGGCGGCCTCCGGATCCCGCTGGGCCGGCGGATGAGCGCCTTCGCGGAGCAGGTGGAGGACCGGGACCTGCGCCTGACGATGGCCCGCGAACTCGCGGAGGCCCGCACCGCCGTCGCCCGGCAGGCGATCGACGAGGCGGGTGTCACCTCCGCCGACATCACCCGGGTCACCCACGTGTTCAGCGGCAGCCCGCGGTACGTGGAGGGCCTGCTGGGCCCGCTGGGCATCGCGCCCGAGCGCGGCATGCTCGACCTCGGCCGTACCGTCGGCCACCTGGGCGCCTGCGACCAGTTCCTCGCCCTGGCCCATCTGGTGGACACCGGCGCCGTCGGCCCGGGCGACCACGTCCTGCTGATGGGCAACGGCGGCGGCATCTCCCTCGCCGCCGCCGTCGTCGAGGTCCTGGACCGCCCCACCTGGTGACACCGTCGCCCCGCGCCCGTCCCGAGCCGGGGCGGGGCCTGCGGCACGCACACGCCGAAGAGGCGCTGCGGCGTTAGGAGTTGGGAACTTGTTCCCGCCCCGGCCGTCCGGCATGCTCGACCCGAGCCGAACCACAGGACCGATCGAAGGGGATGCAGATGTCAGCGTGGGAGGTGGCGGCCGTCCTGCTCGCGGGAGTCGGTGCCGGAACCATCAACACCATCGTCGGATCCGGCACACTGATCACCTTCCCGGTGCTGCTCGCCTTCGGTGTGCCCGCGGTCACCGCCAACGTGTCCAACACCATCGGTCTGGTCCCCGGCTCGCTCAGCGGCGCGCTCGGCTACCGTCGCGAACTCAAAGCCCAGGGGGGCCGGTTGCTCCGGCTCGGCACGGCTGCTCTGCTGGGCGGGCTGCTGGGCGCGTACGTCCTGGTGAAGCTGCCGAGCCGGGCCTTCACCGTGATCGTGCCGGTGCTGATCCTGCTGGCGCTGGTCCTCGTGGTGATCCAGCCGCGGGTCGCCAGGGCGATGGCCGTCCGCCGGCAGGGCGGCGCCGGGGGCGACGCCGGGGGCGGCGCCGAGGGGCCGCTGCTGATCGCGGGGGTCTTCCTGACCAGCGTCTACGGCGGTTACTTCGGTGCGGCGCAGGGCGTGCTGCTGATCGCCCTGATGGGCATGCTGCTGGCCGACGACATGCAGCGGCTCAACGCCGCGAAGAACGTGCTGGCCCTGATCGTGGACGCCGTCGCCGCCTGCTTCTTCCTGTTCGCCTCGCACATCGACTGGGCGGCTGTCGGGCTGATCGCCGTCGGCTCCACCCTCGGCGGACAGCTCGGCGCGCGGGTCGGCCGCCGACTCCCGCCGCCCGCGCTGCGCGCGACGATCGTCCTGGTCGGCCTGGCAGCCGTCACCCGGCTGCTGGTCACCTGAGCGTCCCCGGTTCGGCGGGACGGGCGGTCCGCTGCACGGGCCGCCGCCCGGCACACCTCGTGCGCCCTGGTGGAGCGTCCTCGGGGGGGTAGGTGTGAGCGCCGACAAACCGGAATTCCACGATCCGGGGGAGCGCGAATTATTTCGTCGGGCGAGAATCCGGACGGTTCGTTCGCTCGCACCGGACCGCGTCCCGGAGGAGGCGGAAATGATCGTGCACACACCCGCTCCACTGCCCCCGGAGCGCCGACCTGACGACTCCGGCCCTTCGCGCACATTCTTCTCGCCCGCCGCGACCAGGGCGCTGCCCCCGGGGGAAGGGCTGCGCCCTGGAGCCGACGTGCCGACCGGTTATCCGGGTCGGCCGCTCCTCGACACCGGGCGGCGTGGCGAGGAAATCCACTTCGCGGACGGGCACCGGTGCGGCGGATGAATTCGAGGGATTCTCGCCGAATCCATCGAGCCGATTCCGGCTGACCGGGAAAAGCGCCGTGCGGGCGCGTTCGAGAGGCGTCATGAGCAGGCCTCCCGTTATCCGGGATCTCTCCGCGGAATTCACCTTAGTGGTGCCGCCGCTCGGCGTCATCCTCCGGCCGGGGCGACACGTCCGCGAGCACGCCGTCCGCAGGGGTGCGGACGGCGCGCGACCTGGTGGACGCTCGTGCCGGCCCTTGCGGTGTCCACTCGCCGGTTCCGTGCGCCGATCACCCGGGTGCGTGTTCAAGTGCTGTGTTTGGGCAGTTGAACACGTAGGGAGAACAGGCGGCCGAATGCCCGTCGCCGCTCGTCCTCGACCGATGTCGAGGACGAGCGGCGACGCGTTTCGGGCCTCGGCCGAGGCGATCCGGCCTGGGGCCGGCCGTCGAACCAGCGGCTCAGACGATCTCTCGGACGTGCTCCCCGGGGACGGGTGCGTAGTCGGCGAGGTCGATGCGGGCGCCGTTGGCGATGGGTATGGCGTCGAGGAACTGACCGGGTAGATCGAAGGCGTCGACGAGGGTGGTCATGTGCGGTGCGAGATCCGCGAAGACCGAGTCGGTGACGGTGGGCAGTTGCCGGACCTGGTCCGGGGTGAGGTGGGATTCGGCCAGCAGGTCGCCGGTGTGGTGGCCGAGTTGGTCGAGCAGGAAGAGCGTGCACAGCTGTCGCAGCAGATGCCGGGCCCGGGGTTCCGCGGCCCGGTGAACCGCGTCGATGAAGGCGTCGGCGGCTTGCACGGTGGCGTGGACGGAAACCATCCGCAGGGCTGCCGAGGAGGTGGCGTTCCAGCGTGCGACGGGGTCGTTGAAGGGTCCGCGGCGCAGGGCGGTGCGGGCGCGTGCCTGCCAGATGGCTTCGGCCCGGGCGAGCAGGGCGCGCAGGACGTGCGGGTCGGTCAGCTCACCGGAGGCCGGTGGGGTGGTCGCCGCAGCGGCATCGGCCTGGTGGCTGAACAGCAGTTCCGCTGCGGCTTTGCTCCAGATGACGAGATTGTCGCCTTCGGCGGTCACGGTTCCTTCGGCATACTGGGCGTACCCCGCCAGGCCGTTGACGGCGAACAGGCCCTGGGCACCGCAGCGTTCGCGGCATTCCACGAGGATGGCGCGAGCCTGCCAGGTGATCCAACCCTTGGAGATCGCCACCAGGCGTTCGGCCTCGCTGCGGTCCTCGGCGGTGTGGTGGTTCCAGCGGGAGAGTACCGAGCGGTGCAGGAAGGTCATCGCGTAGGCGTTGGCCAGCGATGTCAGCAGACGGCTGTGGTGGCTGCGGTGAACGTTGAGGGCGAGGCGCTGGCCGGGCTTGGGTCCGGTGACGTGGCGGTGCTGGCCGTAGCGGACTGCGATGGCCAGCGCTGCCCGTGAGGCACCGACGGCTGCCCCGCTCATGCACAGCTTGCCGACGGTGACCCGGCCGATGGACCGCAGGAATCGCTTGCGGCGGCTGCCGAGGGCGCTGGTCAGGGTGCCGTCGTGGCCGAGCCGGCCGTGGTCCGCTTCCAGCAGGGCCTCGCGCGGCAGCCGAACGTGGTGGAAGGAGGTGAGGCAGTGGTCGACGGGGGCGCCCGGCCGCGGGGGAAGCCGGCGCACCTGGATGCCGGGCAGCGGTCCCTGTTCGTCGCTGAGCGGGGTCAGGAAGAGGAAGACGCCCTGGTCCTGCCCGTCCACCAGGAGGCGGGCGGCGACCACCGCGGTCTTGGGGCCGCCGGTGGTGCTGGTGTTGGGCATGAACTTCTGCGCGCCGGCATGAGGGGTGTGGAGGACGAACCCGCCCGAGTCCCGGTCGAGTTCGGCGGTGGTCTCGATGTTGAAGCTGTCGTTGCCGTGGTCGAGCTCGGTGCACAGGAATGTTCCGATGCGGCGCATGGCCGTGAACTCGGACAGGTCCCGGCGGGCGTCCGGGTCGTGGTCCAGGATGCTGCCCAGGAACAGGTTGTAGTGGATCCCCGCTACCGTGCACAGGCTCCCTCCGCCGTCCACGATCGCGGCCCATTCGTGCAGACTCGCCAGCAGATCGGGGTCTGCGGCGAGGCTTTCGGCTCCGTCGACGGTGTCGTTCACCAGCCGCAGCCACGTGTAGGCCAGGTCTTCCTGTTCGGCGGCGGAACGGCCGGGGCGGTGGCGGAACGTCGGGTGGTTGATCAGCCGGCGCCAGGTGCCGTGGATCCTCTCCCGTTCGCTGCCGTGTCCGAACAGCAGCCGGGACAGTTGCCGGACCGGCGAGGTGCCCGTCGCGTCCGGTCTTGCGGCCGACAAGGTCTCGACGGCGCGCATGTCGTGGGGCGGGCAGCCATCGGTCGGACGGCGGGTGCCATCGACTGCGGCGCGCACGCCAGGTTCGGTTGCCACGAGTGCCATGAGTCTCCCCCGGTTGATCTAACTCAGTCAGGACATGGAGCGACCCAGAACATACGGGGCCATCGTTTTTTTCTTCAAGCAATGAAAACGCTACCGCACGTGGTGTTGTGTTTTCTGCTGATTTGCCCTAAGCGGCTGCGCCAGACGCCCTCTCGGCCGCCGCCCCGAGCGCTGCCGGTAGGCTGTGGAGGGCGCGCCCGAAAGGGCTGACCGGCCGGAATCCTGGGCGAACTGACGGGCTCGGGTCGGCGGTCGGCGCGCTCACCGAAACGCATCGAAGGGGCCCTGTCGTTCGCTCCCGGTGACCCCGCCGCGGATTAGCCTATTCATTGCAGGAAATCAGACCACTGCCCGGTGGGACGAGTCCGTGAAAAGAATCCGAGCGTTCCGTCTTGTTCAAGGGCCGTTAATGGGTATCTAATGTATCCATTAGGGCGCTCGTCACGACTGCTCCTTGCGCGGCCGGCCGTGCGAGCAGCAGGGCGTGGCATCATGGGCCATCGGTTTGTTTTTATCCAATCGCTGATGGAGCAAGGCGGAGGTAGGGCGTGGCGGTGCAGGAACGGGCCATCAGGACGAGGCGGGCCATCCTCGTCGCGGCAGCCGCGGTCTTTGCCGAGGTGGGGTACGAAGCGGCGACGATCGCCGAGATCCTCCACCGGGCAAAGGCGGCCAAGGGGTCCCTGTACTTCCACTTCGGTTCGAAGGCCGATTTGGCCCAGGCGGTCCTGGCCGACCAGCTCACCTCGGTGCCGGAACTGCCGCCGCAGCAACTGATGCTCCAGCAGGGCCTGGACGAGGCGTTCGTGCTCGCCTACATGCTCTCCAAGCGGGATCCGGTCGTGCAGGGCAGCATTCGACTGACGATGGATCAGGGAACGCCGAACGACGGCCTGGACCGGCGTGTGCCGATGAGCGCGTGGATCGAGCGAAACCAAGTCCTGCTCGAAAAGGCCAGGGAGAACGGCGAACTGCTGCCGCACGTCGACGTGGCGGCCGCGGCGCGGATGTTCCTCGGGGCGTTCACCGGGGTGCAGATACTGTCCAAGATCATGACCGATCACGCCGACATGCCCGAACGGGTGTCGGATTTGCAGCGCCACCTGATGGAGACCATCGCGGTGCCGCCGGTGCTCGCACGACTCGACCTGGCCGTCGATCGGGGGGCCCGGGTCTACGAGGCGGCGCTGAAGCTGCGTGACGAGTCCCGCGCCGCCGTTTAGGTGCGTCGACCCGCCGGGTCGTTCACGCGCGGCACCGCCCGGCAGGACGGCGATGAGTCGTCGTCCTGCCCGACGCGTCCGGCCCACCGGAGAGGGCAACCCGGCAGGTGGTGGTGCCGGCCCGTCAATGTGTCGGTCGGGGAGTCCCCGTCCGGCGCGAGGCGCAGTAGATTGGGCGCCGCGGGGAACGACGGGGGAGGGAAGAAGATGGACATTGCCGGCTGCCCCTACGTCCTGGACGTGACGGGGCGTGACCTGGCCGGAGAAGCGGCGGTGCTGCGGGCACGGGGCCCGGCCGTGCAGGTGGAGCTGCCCGGGGGCGTCGTGGCCTGGGCCGTGGTCGGGCAACGGCACGTCGAGCAGCTCCTGACCGACTGGCGGGTGTCGAAGGACGCCCATCAGCACTGGCCGGCGTTCGTCGAAGGGCGGATCACCGAGGACTGGCCGCTGTACCCATGGGTGGCGAACGAGAACATGCTCTTCGCCTACGGGGAGAGCCACGCCCGGCTGCGCCGGCTGGTCGCCGGGGCGTTCACCATGCGGCGCACCGAGATCCTGCGTCCCCGGGTCGCCGGGATCACCTCGGAACTCCTCGACCGGATGGACGCTCTTCCGGCCGGAACCCGGGTCGACCTTCGGCGTGCCTTCGCCGAGGTGCTGCCGATGCGGGTCATCTGCGAACTGTTCGGCGTCCCGCAGGGCGAGGCCACGGACGCGCTGTGCGTCGCACTGCACAAGGTCTTCAGCACCACCATCTCGGCACAGGAGGTCGAGGCGGCGCGGTTGCAGGCGTTCACGCTGCTGTCGGACCTGGTGCGGACCAAACGGGCCGAGCCCGGGAACGACCTGACCACGTCCCTGATCGAGGCGCGGGACCAGGAGGACCGCCTGAGCGAGGAGGAACTCCTCGGCACGCTCTTCCTCATGATCGCCGGCGGGCAGGACACCACCGCCGCGCTGATCACCAACGCCGTGGGCGCGTTGCTGAGCCACCCCGACCAGCTGGAGTACGTCCTGGCGGGCCGTGCGACCTGGCGGGACGTGTCCGACGAGACCATGCGGGTGCACACGCCCGGCGCGTACTCGCCGATGAGGTTCGCCGTCGAGGACATCGACCTGGACGGCGTGACGATCCGCAAGGGAGACCCCATCCTGGTCTCGTTCGCGGCAGCCGGCCTGGATCCCGAGCGCTACGGACCCCACGCCGACCGCTTCGACGTGCTGCGCCAGGACCGTGATCTGCTCGGCTTCGGGCACGGAACGCACCATTGCCTGGGCGCTCCGCTCGCCGAGTTGGAGGCGACCACGGCCTTCGCCGCCCTTTTCGAGCGCTTTCCCCGCATGCGGCTGGCGTGCCGCCCGGAGGAGCTGGAGCCCGCGCAGAGCTTCCTGATGAACACCTACCGGGAATTGCCGGTGTTCCTGTCCCCGGTTTCCTGAGCTCGTCGTCGAGCGATTTCGCCGGTCGGCGGTGCGACCTCGTGGCACCGCCGGCCATCAGGTTCCGCCGCGCTCGCCGAGGACCCCGTCCGGCCCGGCACGCGCCCGGGCCCACCTGACCTGGCGGATCCAGCCGCGCGGGGCCTCGTGACGCACCCCGCCGACGCGGGCCGTCTGCCGGACCACCGCCGTCGGTTCGGCGGCCCGGTACGTCCCCACCGGGCGTCGGCGCAACCCGGGCGCGGGTTTCCTCATCCGATCGGCCGGCCCCGCAGCTCGCCGCGAACGGCCCGTCAGGCCGCCGCCGGCAACCTTTCACACCCCCGGGGGAACGTCGAGACCCCGGCCGCCGCCGTACCCGGGCGCGCCCGTATCGATTCTTCCGGTCCGCGTGTGCAAAACGCATGAACGGGCATGCGGAACCACTATTCCGCGGGGCAACACCCCACATCTAAAGTCGATCCAGTCGCGTTGCCTTGGCGTTGTGGCAGTGAAGGGCGCCGATTCGTCGGCCGGATCTTTTTTCCTGGAGGAACAGGCTGTGCTGCGTCAAGACGTCACCCCTGAGCAGCCGTGGGAAACGGTGGCGAAATCCATCGAGTTCATACCCGCCAAGTATTCCCACAAGACCCATCCCGAATCGACGGCGCAGGAAATGCTGAGGTGCGATTCGGCAGACATCGACAGACTCGTGGACGCGGGCCTTCCGTTCGAAGTCCGGGCGGGCCTGCGCCACTTCGACGTGAACGACCTCTACAACCTCGGCATGTACTCGGGCCGGGGAAACACCCAGCCGGAACTCGCGTTCCGCATGCTGTTCCGCTTCGCCGGCCGTCCGGTGGACGACCTGTTGCGCGAGAAGTCCTGGGACTTCAGGGTCACGCTGGAGTGCACCGCGTGCGAGGGGGAGGCGCCCTGGCGTTTCGCCGCGCCCGACGCCGCCCGCTTCGGCGGGCGGCTGGCCGGGGGAGCGGCGCCGGAGCCGAGCGCGCGCTCGGCCTCCTACGAGGCGACGGTCACCACCGTCGGCGCCCGGACCCCCCTGCTCTCCGCCCAGCTGCGAGGCATAACCCGGGACTACCTCGACTCCGGCTACCGCTGGCAGATGATCCCCGTCGCGATGCAGGCCGACTACGACCTGGTGCACGCGCTCGGTGCGACCAGCTGCATCGCGGCGAGCCTGCTGCTCGCCGAGCGGTTCCGGGCGGCCGGATACCGGGCCGAGGCGAAGCGGGGCTGGTTCTGCGGCGTGCTGGGCGGCGCCCTCGACCTGCCGCACGCCTGCGTGGAAGTCGTGGACGACGACGGCGCGCTCAAGACCGTCGACATCGCCAAGGCGCAGCTGGCCGCCCGCCTGTCGCCGAACACCGCGGACTTCCAGGAGCTGTGCCTCGGGTCGATCTACAACAAGGTGATCCCGTCCACGGCTTCCGGCAACGCGCCCTTCGGGCATCACGAGTGCGGCTCCCGTGAGCCGGTCCAGGTGCGCGCGGACATCCGATCGACGAGCTGAAGCTGAAACTCCTGCACCACTGTCTTCGGAAGGGTGAGTGAAACATGGCGGTACGTGAAATCGAGCCGATCGTGCTGGACCTGGAGCGGCTGGAGAACCTGGCCGAATCCGGCTACTACAACCCCTATTCGATGTTCGACTGGCCCGACGCCATCGAACCCGGCATGCCGTGGATGAGCGAGAGCCTGACCACGCTGGCCGGCACCGAGATGTGGGACGAGCTGACCCGCGAACAGCAGATCGCGCTCACCAAGTACGAGGCGATCAACTTCTTCAGCCTGAACATCCACGGCATCCGCGAGCTGCTCAACGACGTCGTGATGCGCATTCACGAGCGGACCTACGCGGACGTCTCGGAATTCCTGCACCACTTCATCGGTGAGGAAAACGAGCACATGTGGTTCTTCGCGCAGTTCTGCCTGCGCTACGGCGGCCGACTGTACCCGGCGCAGCCGGCGCTGAAGGCCGACTCGGTCGAGCACCTCTCCACCGTGGCCCGCGAGCTGATCGTGTTCGCCCGCATCCTGATCTTCGAGGAGATCGTCGACTACTACAACGCGCACATGGCGACGGACCAGTCCCTGCCGGTGATCGCCCGCGAGATCAACCGGGTGCACCACCAGGACGAGAGCCGGCACGTCGCCTTCGGCCGGATGATCTTCACCAACCTGCTCGCCCAGGTGGCCAAGCGTGACCCGAACGAGGTACCGGTGGTCGCCGAGTACCTGGAGAGCTACCTGCAGTACAGCATCGCCACCCTCTACAACCCGGCCGCCTACCGCGACGCGGGCATCCCCGACGCCCTCGCGCTGCGCCGGCGGGCGCTGGAGCACCCCGCCCGCATCGAGGCGCACGAGCAGGTGCTGAAGCGGACGCGGAAGTTCCTGTCGAAGGCCGGCGTCGGCAGGGAGCTGATCAAGTGACCACCGAGCCCATGCAGGCGGTGCGCGACTTCATCCTGGCCCGCAACCCCAAGCTCGACCAGCTGCCCGACGACCTGGACCTCATCGACAGCCGCGCCATCAACTCCCTGGCCTTCGTCGAGTTCATCTTCCTGCTGGAAGAGCTGACCGGCGAGTCGATCGACCCGGAGGACCTGGACCTCGACGACTTCCGCACCCTCAGCGCAGTGAACGCCCGATTCTTCACGAAGGAAGCAGCCTGATGACCACAGTGACCGACAACGGCCTCGGAGTTCTGGACGGCAGCCAGCTGCGGGTGCTGCGGGCGATCGACGCGGTGTTCCGGCGCCTGGCCGACGGCTGGGACGCCCCGGAGTTCCGGTTCCCGTTCCTGATGCGCTGCGAGGACCTCGACCGCTTCGACTACTACGACAACTTCCCGCACCTGGGCCTCGCGGCGACCCGGCTCGACCCCGAGCGCCTCGGCGGCCTGCTCAAGCAGTCGCAGCGGCCGGTGGAGCGGGTTCCCGCCGACGTGATGGAGCCGACCGCGTTCGCGCTGCCCTCGGCGGCCTGCTACTCCATCTACGTCAACCTGGCGGGCTCCACGCTGCCCGCCGAGGGGACGATGCGGACCACGGTCGGCACCTGTTTCCGCAACGAGACCCACTACCAGGGCCTCCAGCGGTTGCTCGGCTTCTCCATGCGGGAGATCGTCTGCGTGGCGGCGGAGGACGTGGCCAAGAACCACCTGCTCCGCGCCAAGGACGCCGTGACCGCCCTGTGCGCCGAACTCGGCCTCGACGTCCGTCTCGAGGTCGCCACCGACCCCTTCTTCGACAAGAACAGCGGCAAGGCGAAGATGCAGCGCCTGTTCCCGGTCAAGGAGGAGTTCGTGGTGGGCGGCCTGGCCATCGGCTCGGTCAACTACCACCGGAACTTCTTCGGCGAGCGGTGCGGCATCCTGGCCGGCGAGGACACGGCGCACACCAGCTGCCTGGCCTTCGGCCTGGAGCGCTGGGTGCACGTCCTGACCGACCGGTTCGGCAGCGCCGACGCCGCCGCCGCCGCGGTCGAGAGCCTGCACTGATGCCGTCCGCAGCGAGCGTGCTCGGCCTCCGAGTGAGCCTGCTCCAGTCGGGCATGGGCGGGGTCGCCGGCTCGGAGCTGGCCTGCGCGGTGTCCAACGCGGGCGCCGCGGGCTGTGTGGGCGGCTACAAGTTGGCCGGCAGCGCGCTGTCGGCCATCCTCGCCCGGCTGGTCTCCGGCACCGACCGGCCCGTCGGCGTGAACCTGATCCCGGAAGTGGTCGGCCCCGACGAGCTGGACCGGCAAGTGGCCCAGGTGCTCGACGAGACACCGGACCGCGTGCACCTGTCCTTCTTCGGCATGCCCGACGACGCGGTCTTCGACCGGGTCACCGCGGCGGGCCGGCAGCTGGTGGTGCAGGTCGGGTCGGTCCGGGACGGCGTCCATGCGGCCGACCGCGGCGCCGTGGTGGTGGCCCAGGGCATCGAGGCGGGCGGCCACCTGCTCGGTACGGAGCGGCGCGACGACCTGGTGGGAGCACTGCGGGCACTGCTGCCCGACGCCTGCCTGGTCGCCTCGGGCGGAATCGGCTCGCCCGAGGAGGCCGCACGGGCGCTGGCCGCCGGCGCCGACGGGGTGCTGCTCGGCACCGCCTTCGTCGTCGCCCACCAGTCGCGCGCCCACGCCCGCTTCAAGTCCGCGGTGACCGCCGCGGACCAGGCCGACACCGTGATCAGCGACGTGTACGAGATCGGCTGGCCGGGCCGGCGGCACCGGGTGCTCGCCACGGCCGTCACCGCCGACCCGAGCCTGCCCGCGAAGTTCATCGGCAAGACGGTGGTCGAAGGGAAGCCGTACCTGGTGCCGCGGTTCAGCGCGGCGGTCCCCACCGATGCGACCAGCGGCCGCATCGAGGAGATGGCGCTGTACTGCGGCCAGTCCTGCGGCGAGATCACCGAGGAAGTCCCGGCGGCCGACGTCGTCGCCGCGTTCGCACGGGTCCTTCCGGGCCCCGAAACAGTCAAGAGCAACGAAAGGCCGGAACACCATGTCCACTGAGGCAGTGCACGACGAGTACTACCACGACCTGAGCTACCGCGAGGACCTTCCGCTGATCCCGACCAGGGAGGGCGTCGAGCTCTACTGCGAGTCCACCGGTGAAGGCATTGCCATCACGACGCTCAACAACTTCTTCTTCACCGCCCCGTTCTGGCGGGACTACACCGACGAGCTCGCCAAGCACCACCGCATCGTCAGCTACGACCTGGCCAACCACGGCCACTCCACCCGCCTGGAGCGGGAGCCCACCTGGGAGGAGCACGTCGAGGACCTGGCCCGGCTGCTCGACGCCCTGGAGATCGACGCGACCTACCTCCTCGCCTCCTCGGCCTCCACCCAGCTCGCCCGTGACATGGCGCTCGCCCACCCGGACCGGGTCCGCGGCCTCATCCTGGCCGGACCGGTCGTCGGCCCGCAGATCCGTCGGCACCGGATGCTCCAGCGCGCCTGGCTCCAGACGCTGAACAGCCACGACATCCCCACGCTGTTCGCCCACATGTACCCCGAGTTCGTCAGCACCCAGATGATCGAGGAGTACCGCGTGCCGGGCTACCTCGGCCTCCGGGAGAGCTTCCTGGCCATGTCGACGCCCGAGGAGCTCAACAACGGCCTGGCGCTGGCGCAGCAGGGCGACCCCAGCTCCGAGCTGCTGACCCGGATCCAGGCGCCGACGCTGATCGCCCTGGGCGACGACGACATCCTGCTCGGCCCGACCGCGGGGCACGAGCTGGCCGCCCTGTTCCCCAAGGGCCGATGCGTGATCATGCCCAAGGCCGGCCACGTGCCCTTCCTCGACGAGCCGGTGGCCTTCCAGGAGATCACGCGGAAGTTCATCGAAGAAGTGGAAGCCAATGCCTGACACCGCGGTGGAGGTGCGGCAGCGGATCCGCGAGCTGCTGGTCGGCGTGTTCGGCGGCCCCTCCTTCGTCAGCCAGGTGCAGGACACCGCCTCGCTCCGCGAGGCCGGAGTCCCCTCCACCGCGCTGGTCGCCCTGCTGGTCGCGATGGAGGACGCGTTCGGCTTCGAGTGGGACGACGACGTCCGGCCGGAAGTGCTGCGCTCGATCGACTCACTGGCAGGCCACGTCGTGGCGCTGCGCAACTGAGGGCTCGCACGGTGATCGTCGAGCCGGCCCCGGCCCGGGGCACGGTGCCGCGGATGTCACTGGAAACGTCGTGGGTGGCGCCGCCCCACGGACCGGCGGAGCAGTTCACCGCCGGCCGCCGGGCGGCCGCCGCCGCGCTGGCCGCAGCCGGGTCCGCCGAGCGGACGGTACCGCGGGCCCGGGACGGCCGGCCGCTCTTCCCCCACGGGTTCGCCGGTTCGATCTCCCACACCGGCCGGCTCGCGGTCGCCGTGGTGGTCCCCGGCGCCGAGGCGGTCGGCGTCGACATCGAGCCCGCGGCCATGACCCCCCGCATGGCCGCGTTCGTCCTGCGGGAACAGGAGCGGCGCCTGCTGCTCCCCCCGCGCGGGCCCCACACCGCGCGGGACCTGTTCGCCGCCAAGGAGGCCGCCTTCAAGGCTCTGAACTGCCTCGGCACGCTGGGGGAGTTCCTGTTCTGGCAGATCCACCTCGGTCGCTCCGAGGGCGTGTTGACCGCGACGTACCGCGGCGAGTCGGTGCCGGTGTGGATCCACGCGCAGGCGGATCTGTCGTTCGCCGTGGCGATCCGCCGCTGAAGTCCGGCCCTTTCGCCCACCCGCCCTCCCACGAGCCTGATCCGCCGCTCGGGTCCGGGCCCTTGCCCCTCATCTGGAGACCCTCATGACCGGTACATCCCCGTCCGGGGGGAGCGCACGCTTCCAGCGCACGCTGACCACCCCGAAGATCGTGTTCATCATCATCGCCGCAGCCGCCCCCCTGGCCGCGATGGTGTTCACCGTCCCGCTCGCCTTCGCCATCGGCACCGGCCCCGGCGTACCGGCCATGTTCCTCTTCGCCGGCCTGACCCTGCTGTGCTTCTCCGCCGGCTACGCCGCCATCTCACGGCGGATCAGCGACATGGGCGGTTTCTACGCCCACATCGCGCACGGTCTCGGCCGCCGCGTGGCGGCCGGAGCGGGACTGCTCGCGGTGCTCGCCTACAACGCCGCCACGGTCGGCGTCCTCGGCGCGTTCGCCTACTTCACCCAGAACGTGGCCGCGGACCACGGGCTGAACCTCCCCTGGCAGGTGTGGGCGGGACTCGGCCTGCTGCTGGTCGCCCTGCTCGGCTACCGGGAGGCCAACCTCAGCGCCCGGCTGCTGTCCGTCTGCATGGTGTGCGAGATCGCCATCCTGGTCGCGCTGGACATCGCGGTCCTGGCCCGTCACGGCGCCGCGGCCCTGCCGTCCGCCTCCTTCGCCCCCCACCAGGTCCTCGCCCCCGGACTCGGCGTCGCCGTGATGTTCGGCTTCGCCTCCTTCCTCGGCTTCGAGTCGGCCGCCCTGTACGGCGAGGAGGCCAAGGCGCCGCACCGCAGCGTGCCCCGCGCCACCGTCATCGCCGTCCTGGTCGTCGCCTCGTTCTACGCCCTGACCAGCTGGGTCGCCGTCGGTGCGGTGGGCCCCGAGCGGATCCAGGCGGAAGCCGCGAACCACCTCGGCGACCTGTTCTTCCTGCTCAGCGACGGCTACCTGGGCCACGCCGCCACCGTGACCATGCAAGTGCTGCTGTGCACCAGCCTCTTCGCCTCCTGGCTGGCGCTGCACAACGCCGCCAACCGGTACATGTACGCCCTGAGCCGCGACGGGCTGCTGCCGGCCCGCCTCAACGCCACGCACGCGGGGCACAGCTCCGTGCACCGGGCCAGTGTGACCCAGTCCGTCTTCAGCACGGTGACGGTCGCCCTGTTCGCGGTCGCGGGCCTCGACCCGTACGTGAACATGTCGACCAGCATGCTGGGGCTGGGCACCCTCGGCATCATCCTGCTCCAGGCCCTGGCCTCGGTGGCGGTGATCGGCTACTTCCGGAACCGGCGCGAGGAACGCTGGCAGACCGTCATCGCGCCCGCGCTGGGCGCGCTGGGACTGATCACCGCGGCGGTTCTGGTGGTGTCGAACTTCGACGTGCTGACCGGAACCACGAATCCCGTCGTCACCGCGTTGCCGTGGCTCCTGCTGGTCGCCGTCGGCCTCGGCGTCGCCTTCGCCTCCTGGCTGCACTCGGCCCGTCCGGACCGGTACGCCCGCCTCGGCGGCGCATCCATGCCGGTGCCGCCGCCCACCGCCCAGCTCGGAGACCCCGCCGGCAGCCTCTCCCAAGCAGCGCAGTGACTCCGCCTCGAGCGGGGAGCCGCGCACTGGAAAGGATCAGCTCCAATGGTTCGTGAAGCCGAAACCCATGCGGACATACCGTTCGGCCCCGAAGACACACCGTGGCAGAAGACCTTCAGCAGCCTCGGGGTCGTCGGCGGCCGCCCCTACGGCACCCCGCCGTCCAGCGACCCCAGGGCGGCCTACCTCCACGTTCCCGAAGTGCCCCACTACAAGGTGCAGTTGCCGCCGACCGGGCTCGACGCGCAGCAGTACGGCGAGGCCGAGGCACTGTTCCGCCGCCACGTGGACACCCAGACCCGCAACTTCGCCGGCTACCAGGTCACCAGCGACCTCGACTACGAACAACGCCTGGGGCACTACCTCAACCGGCACCTCAACAACGTCGGGGACCCGTACCAGTCCAGCTCGTACACACTCAACTCGAAGGTGCTCGAACGCGTCGTCCTCGACTACTTCGCGTCACTGTGGCACGCGAAGTGGCCGCACGACCCGCAGGACCCCGAGTCGTACTGGGGCTACGTCCTGACCATGGGCTCCAGCGAAGGCAACCTGTACGGCTTGTGGAACGCACGGGACTACCTGTCGGGCAAGCCCCTGCGCACCCACCACCGCGAGCCGGGCCCGGCCGGCGTCGAGCAGGCCCCGCAGGGCGACGGCCCGAACGCCTTCCATCCGGTGGCGTTCTTCTCCGAGGACACCCACTACTCGCTGACCAAGGCCGTACGGGCGCTGGCCATCGACACCTTCCACGACCTGGGCTCCACGCGCTACCCCGACGACAACCCGCTCGCGCCGGGCACCCCCTGGCCGCGGAAGGTGCCCTCCACCGAGGACGGCGCCATCGACGTCGAACAACTCGCCGTCCTGGTCAGGTTCTTCGCCAGCCGCGGCTACCCCATCCTGGTCAGCCTCAACTACGGGTCCACCTTCAAGGGCGCCTACGACGACGTCGAAGCGGTCGCCCGCACGGTGCGCGCCGTCTGCGCCGAGTACGGGCTGGACAAGCGGCACGTCCCCCACGGCCGCGGCGAGGAGGGCGGCCAGGACGAACGGTCGGGATTCTGGCTGCACGTCGACGGGGCCCTCGGCGCCGGCTACGCGCCCTTCCTGGAGATGGCCCGGAACGCGGGCATGGTGGAGCAGGCACCGCCGGTCTTCGACTTCCGGCTCGGCGACCTGCATTCACTGACCATGAGCGGCCACAAGTGGATGGGCACACCGTGGGCGTGCGGAGTGTTCATGACCCGCACCGGACTGCAGATGGCCCCGCCCGGGGCCTCGGAGTACATCGGTGCCGCCGACACCACCTTCGCGGGCTCCCGCAACGGCTTCTCCTCGCTCCTGATGTGGGACTACCTGGCCCGCCACTCCTACGACGACCAGGCCCGGCTGGCGGCCGAGTGCGACGACCTCGCGGCCTACACCCACCGGCAACTCCTCGCACTGCAGGAGCAACTGGGCCATGACCTGTGGGTCGCCCGCAGCCCCCAGTCGCTGAGCATCCGGTTCCGCCAGCCCCGCGCGGACATCGTCCGCCGCTACTCCCTGGCCAGCGAGTCCGTGCACGTCGACGGCACCGCCCGCGCGTACGTCCACCTGTACGTGATGCGCCACCTCACCAGGGAGCGCGTCGACGAGCTCCTCGACGAGCTGCGACAGCCGGGCGCCTTCACCCCGGCCCCGCCCACCGGCACCACCGCCGGCGGGGCGCGAGCGGCCCGACCGGTCGAACCGGTGGCCGACGCGATGGCGGGCTGACCCGCACCCACACCGCAATGACCTCTGAGGTGACGGACGCGGCCCCCCGGGCCGCTCGAGAAGGCCTCCGCGGATGCGGGAGGGCCCACGTGCTCCCCGGGCACGTGGGCCCCTTCGCTTTCGCGGGCCGGTCCGCGTCTCCCCAGACGTCCCGAGCCACGACCGAGGAGAGGCATGTCCGCCCAACAGCACGACTTCCGGCTCACCGCCGACGAGCTGGCGCAGTTCCACCGGACCGGGTACGCGGGCCCCTTCACGCTCTACGAGCCCGACGAGATCGCACGCAAGTGGGCCCGGACCCGCCAGGACCTCACGGACTGCAGCGGCGCGGTGTACCAGGACGCCACCGACGGGTCGGAGGCGGCGAACCTGTCCAACCACGACCGGCACCTCGACAACGCCTTCCTCGCCGACCACATCACCCAGCCGGGCATCGTGGACCGGGTCGTCTCCGTGCTCGGCCCTGACGTCCTGTGCTGGCGCTCGGACTTCTTCCCCAAGTACCCGGGGAACGAAGGCACGGACTGGCACCAGTCCGTCACCTTCGCCAACGCCTCCGGCCGGCCCCAGATCCAGTGGCCGCCGGGATCGGGCCCGGGCGGCTGCCTCACCGTGTGGTGCGCCTTCACCGACGCCACCGCCGACATGGGCGCCCTGCAGTTCATCCCCGGCACGCACCGCACCATGCACTACGACGAGACCAAGCGCATGCGCTACGACCCCGACCGGAACACCTCCGTGGTGAAGAACGGCGTCCGGCGCGGCTTCTTCGGCTACGACTACCGCGAACTCCAGATCGACCCGGACTGGCGGCCGGACGAGTCGCGGGCCGTGTCCGTGGAGCTGCGGGCCGGGCAGTTCGTCGTCTTCTGGTCGCGCCTCCTGCACGCCTCGCACCCGCACGCCGGTCGGACCAAGCAGATGCGCATGGGCTTCTCGGCCCGCTACGTGCCCGCGTTCGTGCGGGTCTACCCGGGAGCTTCGGCGGTCGAGGAGTTCGGCGCCCGGGCGAGCCTGGAGCGGTACGGGGCGGTCCTGGTCAGCGGCGAGGACCGCTTCGGCCACAACCGCATCGCCGTGAGCACCACCGCCGGCCATGTCTTCCGCCGTCGCAACGGCGGCGCGCCCACGGGCGCTTGAGGCCGACGCGCGGTTGCGGCTCCTGGGGCGGCGGCTCCTGGGGCTGCGGTGGCCGGGGCGGTTGCCTTCTCCCGGGCATGCGCCGCAGCCCCGGTCCGTGCTCCATGCCGCAGGGGCGGAGCACGGACCAGGGCTGCGGGATCGGGGGTGCGGCCGGCGGGCTACTGCGCCGCGGGCGCCGAGGTCAGCATCCGTTCCACGGCGGCCAGCACGTTCCCCCTCGCGACCGCGGCGGCCGGCAGGACGCCGGCCATGAGGAGATATCCGTGCACCAGGCCGGGAGCGGGCACGTGCTGCACCTCGACGCCGGCTCGGGCCAGCCGCGCCGCGAGCTCGACGCCTTCGTCGTGCAACGGGTCGAACTCGGCCGTGCCGACCACCGTGGGCGGCAGCCCGCGGTGATCGGCGCCCAGCAGGTCGACTGCCGGGTCCGTCCGGTGCGCCGGGTCCGGTACGTACTGCTCGTAGTGCCAGCGCAGGTCGTCGACCTCCAGCAGGTACCCCGAGCCGTAGGTGCGGGCGGAGGGGAACCGCAGCTGCGGATCGGCCACCGGGTACACCAGCAGCTGCGCGGCGAACTCCACGCCGCCGTGGTCGCGGTAGTGCATCGCGATCCCCACCGCCAGCGTCCCGCCCGCGCTGTCCCCGGCGATCACGTGCCGGCGGCCCGGGAAGGCGCGGTCCGCCCAGTCGGACGCGGCGATGCCGTCCCGGAGCGGGCCGGGGTACGGATGCTCCGGCGCACGGCGGTAGTCGACGGAGACGACGACCGCGCCGAGTTCGGTGGCGATGCGACGGCAGACCGGGTCGTGCGTGTCGACGTCACCGACGGCCCAGCCGCCCCCGTGCAGGTACGTCACCAGACGCCCCCGGTCGGTGGGCGGCAGATACGTCCGGACGCCGAACTCGCCGTCTCCGCCGTCGATCAGCTGGTCCTTCGTCTCGACGCCCGCGTCCAGGGCGCCCGCGCTGAACTGGGCCGCCTGTGCGGCGTAGCGCTCGCGCTGCTGCGCCACGGTGAGCGTGCGCGCCGGTTCGGGTCGGCTGCCGGCCTGCCACTGGATCAAGGCGCGGACGAAACGGTCCATGGCCAAGAGGGCTCTCCTTGAGTCACACCGGCGGCGGATCCGGCGGTCCGGATCCGCGCGGCCGGCTGTTCAACGGGGTCGGGCTACGGCGCGAGCAGCCGTTTCGGACTCAGGCCGTGACGTCGGCGGGCAGGGTGAAGTCGGTCGTGGTCTCGGGCCACTCCGGCACCGACTCGATCTCCACCGCCGCCACGGTCACCGAGTAGCCGCCGCCGGTGCCGATCAGCAGCACGCGGTCGCCCGGGCTCACTTCCTTCTTCTCCACCAGGCGGGCCACCGCCGCGGTCAGGTCACCCGCGCCCAAGTGCCCCGCGTAGCGCCCCCAGTTCCACAGCGTGCGCTCGGCGGGGATGTTCAGCGGCTTGAAGAACTGGGCCTCCATCAGCCCGTGCCCCATGTTGGGCAGCAGGATCCTGGCGAAGTCGTCGAGCTTGTTCCCGGTCCGGCTGAGCACCGTGGCGAGGACGCTCATCAGCGCCTCCTCGGCGCGCCGCAGCACCGACTCCGTCCCGACCTCCTCCAGGTACGACTTCTTGGGAGTGCGCAGGTTCTCGTTCTCGACCACGCCGTACGCATTGGTGAACGGGGTGGTGCCCCGGTGCAGCGGTTCCAGGGAGCTGTCAGTGATCGACGCGATGGCGTGGATGCGGGCGAAACCGCCGGTCGTGGAGAGGACCATCGCCGTGGCGCCGTCGCCGAAGAGAATGCCGTACGAGCCCCGCCACCGGTCGAACCCGGGCGGACAGAACCGGTCCGCCGTGGTGATCAGCGCGCTCGTGCCCCGGCCGGCCTCGAGCCGGGCCATCGCCAGGTCGATCGCCGCCATTCCGCCGTTCGACATCCCCTCCAGGTTCAGGGAGAAGGCGTCGGTGACGCCCAGCTCGCGCTGGATGTACGGAGCCGAGTTCCAGTGGTGGTCGCGGCCCTGGTGGTAGATCGACGCGTGCAGGATCAGGTCGACCTGGCCGCCGACGATCTCCTCGGCCCGTTCCAGGGCCTTCCGCCCGGCGATCGCTCCCATGTCCGGGACCGAGATGTCATCCGGGGCCACCGGCAGGCAGGGTATTTTGTTGGTGGCATTGTCGTCGGCGGGGTATTGACCGGCGGCCACCGCTTCCGCTGCCGATTCCGCGGACGGAATCCAGGCCGCAGCCGACGCGATATAGACAGGGATGTTCATGGTCCGACTCTTCTTCCGAGTTCGATGCCCGTCTGGCACGGGATTGCGGTGAGCGGTTCACGGTGAGCACGGTCAGGCTCCGCGATCCGGGCCCCGGATCGCGGGGAACGGATCGCGGAGAGGTTTCCTCGGGATGCGGTCACGCTACAATTCCGGGCCCGGCTCCTCATAGGTGCATTTCTCATGACTTCGGTGGGTGTCCGCCCGTTTCCGGGCCCGCCGCCACCGTCGATCGAGGTTAGGCGCGGGCGGGCGAAAAGGAAATACCCACGCGAATGCGTGAAGGATCCACGGAAAGCCGTGCCCGGCGCGCGCCGTTCAACTGTCTGCGGTAGACAGTTGAACGGTCAGCTCGACCCCGCGCCCGGTGTTCCGGAGGTCTCCGCCAGGCACTGCGCGAGCAGGCCGTCGACGAAGGCGCGCAGCCCCTGCTCGAAGGTGTCCTGCCCGGCCAGGGCCGCCCACCGGCCGGCGACGGCGGCCAGGGTCGGGTGCCGTAGCGGGCCGTCGGCGTTGCCGAAGTAGGGGTTGAGGCAGGTGGGGTCCTCCTCGTCCATCTTGCGGTGGCGGGTGTGCGCGCGAACGAGGATCTCGCCGACCGTGTAGTACCAGATGCTGCGGAAGATCCGGACGGTCTGCTCCTGGGGGCATCCGGCGTCGACGACCCCGGCCAGGATCGTCTCGACCAGCCAGAGGAACGAGTCGCCGAGCCGGGCGATGAACCCGTCGGTGGTGAGGACCTCCGCCGCCCAGGGCCACGCCGCCAGGCCGTCGTGGATCGCGACGGCGGCCGTGACGATCCGCTCCCGCGGCTCGCTCGGCAGCTCGGGGTGCGGGATCTGCTCCGCGTACTCGTAGATCAGCAGGAACAGCAGGTCCTCCTTGTCCCGCAGGTGCGAGTACAGGGTCGTCGTCCCGACGCCGATTTCGGACGCCAGCCGGCGGACCGTGAGCTTCTCCCACCCGTACTCGTCGATGAGGGCACGGGCCGCGGTCAGGATCTGTTCGCGAGAGGTCACGGGGGGACGTCCGACAGGTCGGCGCGGTGCGTTCGTTCGCTGCATCGCCCCATCATGCCTTGCTCCGATACCCGCTGTTCGCAGGGGTGTTGACCTGCACGGTCGACACCTCGCGGTCCCCGCTGCTAATTTCGGAACATGGTCGGAAACTCCATTGGCACGACCAGAAGCAGAGGGGCTGGATGCGGTGACGAGTACGCAAGTGGCAAGTGAGAACACGACGGTCGTCGCGCGCGGCGCGCGGCCCGGGACCACCCTCGCGGCGGTCTCCGTGGTGCAGTTCATGGTGTCGCTGGACCTGACGGTGGTGAACGTCGGACTGCCTCAGATCGCCAGCGGCCTGGGCTTCAGCCAGGTGGGTCTGACCTGGGTGATCCACGCCTACGCCCTCACCTTCGGCGGCCTGCTCCTGCTGGGCGGCAAGATCGCCGACCGTTACGGGCACAAGCGCGTGATGCTGTTCGGGCTCGGCCTGTTCGGCCTCTCCTCCCTCGTCGGCGGCCTCGCGCAGGCTCCCGGTCAGTTAGTGGCCGCGCGCGCCGCGCAGGGCATCGGCGCCGCGGCGGTCGCGCCGGCCGCGCTGGCGCTGCTCTCCTCGACCTTTCCCGGGGGCAAGGAGCGCGTGAAGGCCTTCGGCATCTGGAGCGCGATGAACGCCTCCGGCGGCGCCGTCGGCGTCCTGGTCGGCGGTCTCCTCACCCAGTACGCGGGCTGGCAGTGGGTCATGTACGTGAACCTGCCGATGGCCGCCCTCGCGCTGGCCCTTGCCTGGCGCGGCATCGCCCCGGACGCCACGGCCGCGCGCCGCGGCCGGCCGGACGTGCTGGGTGCCGTGCTGGCCACGGCGGGTGCGGCCCTGTTCGTGTTCGGCATCGTCCGCACCGACCAGTACGCGTGGACCTCGCCGACCACCCTGCTCACCCTGGTGGTCGCCGTCGCCCTGCTGGCCGCGTTCATCCAGGTCGAGCGGACCACCAAGCGCGACCCGCTGATCCGCCTCGGCCTGTTCACCAACCGCTCCGTCGCCGGCGCCAACCTCTTCATCCTGCTGTTCGGCGGCGCCATGGCCTCGGCCCTGTACTTCGTCTCCCTCTACCTCCAGCGAGTGCTCGGCGGCAGCCCGGCCCGCGCGGGAGCCGAGTTCCTGCCGTTCATGCTGGGCGTGGTCGTCGGCTCCACCCTCGCCGTCAAGTTCGGCTACAAGTTCGCCCCCCGGAACATGCTGATCATCGGCGGCACGCTGGCCGCGCTCGGCTACGCCTGGTTCGGCCTGATGCGCTCCGACGGCTCGTTCCTGGCCGACGTCCTCGGCCCGTCCGTCCTCGCCAGCATCGGCATCGGCCTGTGCCTCGCGCCGGCCGTCTCCATCGCCACCGGGGGCGTCCAGCCGCACGAGGCGGGCGCCGCCTCCGGTGTGCTCAACAGCACGCGCCAGATCGGTGCCTCGCTCGGCCTCGCCGCTCTCGGCACCGTCGCCGCGAACCGCACCGGCAGTGTGCTCACGCCCGCCACGCTCAACGACGGATACGCGCTCGGCATGCTGGTCGGCGCCGGACTCCTCGCCTGCGGCGTCCTCATCGCGCTCTTCGTCCTGCCCCGGCCCGCCCGCGCCACCGGTGACGGAGCACAGAAGCCGTGACCTGACGAACCACCGGGCGACACTCCTTTCCCGGGCCCGTCTATAGACGGCGTCCAGACTTCACCCAGTCGTGATCCCCACAATGACTAGCTAGTTGTTCGAGTCACTAGTCAGGGGGACTGCATGGGAATCGATGTCCTGGTATCTGATGACCTGCATCTGTCCCGCGTCGCACTGGCCGCACTGCTGGAGCGACGCGAGGAAGTCCGTGTCGTCGGACCCGCGGAAAGCACCTCCGCTGCGCTGCAATTCGCCGAGACGCATCGGCCCGATGTCGCGGTCATCAGCTTCGAGGGCGAGGACAGCGACGCGATCGACGTCGCCGAGAAAATCGCGAACCTGGGCTGCCGGAGCATTCTGCTCTCCACCGCGGTGACGCGTTCTCTCGTCCGTCAGGCATTCGCCGCCGGCATCTCCGGCATCGTGGAACGCAGCGTGTCACCGCGCCAGTTCGTCGAGGCCATCCACCGTGTGCACCAAGGAGAGCGGGTCTTCGACGCGGAGCTGACGGTGGCGGCGCTGAGCAACAGTGACTGCCCGCTCAGCGCGCGTGAGTTCTCCGTGCTCGAACGCGTCGCCCGGGGTGACACGGTCCCCGAGATAGCGGCCCGAATGCACCTCTCGGAGGGAACGGTGCGGAACTACCTCGCATCGATGGTGGCGAAGATGGGGGCGCGCAACCGGATCGACGCGCTGCGCATCGCCCGGGAGTCGCGCTGGATCTGAGGGGAGCCCGCACCGAAACGCCCGCCGCCCCGGTACCTGGCTCAGGCCAGGTACCGGGGCGGCGGGCGTAGGACGTCTTGGAGCCGGTGGCTCGGCGTTGCGGATCAGGGGGCGAGGACCTGGAGGTGGACGCCGGCCGTCGCCTTCATGGCGCTCTCCATGGCCTCCACCGCCGTCCTGCCCAGGGCGATCGCGTAGCCCACCCGGTCCTCGGAGCTGTTCAGGTCCGAAAGGCCGTCGCCGGGCCGGCGGTCGAAGTCCCACCGCAGAACGTCGTCAGCGGGGGTGAGGGCGATGCCGGTGAGGGTTCCGCAGGCGGGCGGCAGCACGAAGCTGATCGCCGCCCCAGGCGCCACGGGGCCCGCGGTCAGCACCGGAGCCGTACCCAGCAAGGCCGCCACCGCACGCTCGTACTGGTCCTGGCCGGTGGCCAGTTCGACGAGTTCCGGGATGCAGTCACCGCCGACCCGGGTGTGCGTCTCGATGACCACGGGCCCGTGCACCGGGTCCAGCCGCAGCTCGGTGTGGCTGGGGCCGTAACGGATCTCCAGCCGGTCCAGGACGCAGCGCACCGCCTCGCGGAGCCGCTCGGAGTCGCTCTCGGGCAGCGGAGCGGGGACCATGTGTCCCGTCTCCACGAAGCCGGGGCTGCCCGTGGTCTGCTTCGCGGTGATCGCCAGCACGGTGTGCCGGCCTGCCGCGCTGACCGCCTCGACGCTGAACTCCGGTCCGTCCGCCATGTGTTCGGCGATGTACCGGGAGGTGCCCGGCCCTTCGGCTGCCGTTCCGTGCGCCCCGGCGGCCGCCACCTCGGCCTGCCACCGGGCCAGCTCGGCGTGCGACCGCAGCGCCGACACCCCGATGCTGCCCGCACCGTCGGCCGGTTTGACGACCCACGGGACACCGTCCGGCTCGTCCCGCACGGCGGCGGCAACCTCGTCGGCGGTGCCGGCGGCGTACCGCCAGGCGTAGGGCGTGTCCGCGAGCAGACGGCGCATGGCCGCCTTGTCGCGGGCACGGGCCGCGGCGGCGGGGGAGACGGACGGCAGCCCGAGGTCGGTCGCGATGCGGGCGCAGACCTCCTGGGCGTACTCGGTGAAGGACAGGACGAGGCGCGGCGGCCCGAGTTCGGCGATCAGACGGTCCACCGCCGCCCGCACCGCGTCGTGGTCGGTGATGGGGCAGAAGACGACGCGCTCCGCGTGCGCCGCCACTTCGCTGGGCACCGCCACGCCCGGGGCCACCAGCACCACCGGCCGGTGGCCGTGCAGGGTGATCGCCCTGGCCCCGCCGGGACTAGGCCCGAGCAGACACATCCAGTTCATGGTCATTTCCTTCTCCTTCGTGCGCGTCCGGCAGATCAGCGGACGATGAGCGCCCGTCCCAGGCCATGGCCAGGCCGGTGAGCAGGGCGAGGACGGCCGCGCCCCAGTACGGTGACGCCGCCGGCGACAGCAGTCCCGACCCGGAGCGGCCGACCACCAGGAACGTCCCGAGCCACGCGCCGACCGACTCCGCGGCGCCTGAGGCCACACCCGCCAGGGCGTAGGCGGCCGGTAGGGACAGCGTCCCGCGGCGCTCGCTGATCTGGGCGTCGTAGAGCGGACTCCAGACCAGCTCGGCCAGGGTGAAGAGCACCATCGCCACGAGGACCACGCCCAGGCCGGTCGACCGGCCGAGCGCGAACAGCAGCACGGACGCGGCCAGGACCGCGCAGGCCGCGGCCCACAGGGCGCCGAAGCCGCCGCGCGGCGCGTCCAACAACCGGCGGATCAGCCAGGACATCGGCACTTGCAGGGCCACCACCATCACGGCGTTCAGGGTGAACACCAGACCCAGGTCGCGGGCGTCGATGGTGTCGCCCAGGTAGGCCGGCAGCACGTCGGACGTCTGCGCGTACGCCACCCAGGTGCCGCACGCCAGCAGCGAGAAGACCACGAACGGGCGCTGCACGCGCCAGCGCCGCCCGCCGCCCCCGGCCGGTGGCACCGGACGCTCGGACCGCCGCCAGGTGCCGGGCAGCGCCGTCGCCGTCGCCAGCGCCACCAGGTGGAGCGCCGCCGCCGCCAGCGGCAACCAGCCCGCGTGCCAGTGCAGCAGCTGCCCCCCGAGGACCGGGCCGACCGCGGATCCCGCGTTGACCGCCATGTTGAGGTAGCTGAACCCCCGCAGCCGCTGGTCCGCCGGGAGGGCCGCGACGGAGGCCTTCATCGCGGTCGTCGCCATCGCCAGGAACAGGCCGACCAGCGCGGCGAGCACCAGCCAGCCGATGACCGGAAGGCCCAGCCCCGAACCGAGTGCGACGAAGACCGCAACGGCCCCCACGTAGCCGAGGACGACCGAGGCCTTGAGCCCCAGCCGGTTGATCAGCGGGACCAGCAGCACCGCACCGGCCCGGTTGGCCAGGATGGAGGAGCCCACGACGAGGCCGGCACTGCCGCCGGACAGGCCCTGGGTGTCCACCAGCCACAGCCCCAGGTAGGGCAGGAAGGAGAAGAAGCCCGCACAGCTCGTGGCCCGTGCCACCACCACCGCGGCCAGTTGCCGGGTGGCCATCGGACGTCCGGCATCGGCCTCCGCGGGCCGCTCCCCACTCACCACCGTCGCGTCTCCCCGAAGAAGCCGGGCACGGGCATCAGCCGGCCCTCCTCCAGCCCCTGCCGGTACAGCCAGTGGCCGACCGCCAGGTCGAGGACGCCGAGGCCGAACGGCGAGAAGACGACAGGCCGGTCCGGGCGGCACGCCACCTCGCCGCGCAGCACGCCGGCCAGCGTGCCGGTGACGAAGTCCCGCCCGCCGGTGAGCTGTTCGGCGAGGTGCGGGGACGTGTTCGCCTTCAGGCAGTGCTCGACGTCGTCCAGGATGTTGTCGGCCGCCAGCAGCGTCTCGGGCGCCAGGTCCCGCAACGAGATGTTCAGCACCAACTGGCCGGCCCGGAAGCGGTGGTCGGCCGACACGTACGGGACCGGTGCCGTGGTCGCCAGGAGGACCAGGTCGCAGTCCAGGGCGGCCGCGAGGTCGCCCTCACGGGCGTCGGAGCCGTACCGCTCGCGCAGGTGGCGGGTCAGGGCCCCGGCCGACACCGGGTCGAGGTCGTGGCAGCGGACCTGCGCGAGCGGGACGCCGGCCGCGTGCAGGTACTGGCAGAGCGTGCGTGCGATCACACCGCCGCCCACCACGCCGACAGTGGCGGGCCTGGCGTCGCTCAGCACGGTGCACGCCAGCGCGGCCGACGCCGCCGTGCGGGCCGCGCTGATCCCCGCCGCCTCCAACAGGGCGATCGGACGGCCGGTGTCGTAGTCGTTGAGGACCAGCACCGCCGAGGCACGCGGCTCGCCCCTGGCGACGTTGCCCGGGAAGCTGCTGATCCACTTGATGCCCGCGACACCGACCTCGCCGCCGAGGTACGCGGGCAGCGCGATGATGCGGGCGTCCGGCTTCTCCGGGAAACGCAGGAAGTAGCTGTCCGGGTTGACGCTCCCGCCCGCGTGGTGGGTCAGGTACGCCGCGAGCACCTGCTCGATGACGTCCTTCTCGCGGCCCTCCAGCAGCGTCTGGACATCACTGCCGCCCAGCACCGAGAACGTTGCCACCGGTGCTCCCTCGTCTGTCGTCATGCCTGTGCCTTCGTCATGTCGGTGGTTTCGATGTCGAGCAGGTCCGTCACGCCGAAGCGCTCGTACACCCAGTCGTTGTCGTACACGGTGTTCAGGTAGCGGTCGCCCAGATCGGGGGAGACCGCTAGCACGGTGGCGCCCGGCGCGATCTCGTCGCGCATGGACCGCACCGCGGCCAGCACGGTGCCGGTGGAGCCGCCGAGCAGGAGACCGTAGGTCCTGGCCACGTGGCGGCACATCATGACGGTGTCCCGCTCCTCGATCAGGACCTTGTCGAAGGACCTGTCGTCGTGGAAGATCTCCGGCCGTCTGCTCGCTCCGAGCCCCGGTATCCACCGCCGCCCCGCGGGCCCGCCGAAGGTCACCGACCCCAGTGTGTCCACCGCCACGATCCGGGTGGCAGCCCCGGTGGTCCGCACGTACTCGACGCAGCCCATCAGGGTGCCGCTGGTGCCCGTCCCGACGAACAGCCAGTCGGGCTCCCCGAAGCCCTGGAATATCTCCGCGGCGGTGCCGTCCCGGTGGGCCCCGGGATTGGCCGGGTTCGTGTACTGGTTGAGCCACACCAGCGACGGGTCCTCGGCCAGGAGGCGGTGGAGCAGGCGGATCCGGGTCTGCAGGAACCCGCCGTTGGCGTCCTGCTCGGTCACGACCGTCACGTGCGCGCCCATCGCCCGCATGAAGCGGATGCTGTGCTCGTTGGCGTTCGGATCGGTGATCACCATCAGGTGGAAGCCCTTGGCGGCGCACACGGAGGCCAGCGCCATGCCGAGGTTCCCGGAGGTCGACTCGATCAGCCGCGCCCCCCGCTTGAGCACGCCGTCGGCCTCGGCGTTCTCCACCATCGCCCGAGCCACCTTGAGCTTGATGGACCCGGCCGGGTTGAGTCCCTCCAGTTTCAGGTGGGTCGAGAACTCCTCGACGAAATCGGGCAGTTCGAGGAAGGCGTGGGGAGCCCCCAGCTCGTAGGCAGCCTGCGCCCTCACGGTCGGACCGCCTTGCGGACCTGCTCGGCCAGGAAGTCCGGCCGGGTCGAGTTGAGGTGATGACCGCCGTGGCCGACGATGCTCAGGTCGAGCTCGCGGGTCAGCCGGGCCCAGCGGTGCACGTGCTGTTCGTGGTCCCGGGTGAGCGGGTCGTCCGCGGCGAGCAGCAGCGACACGGGGCAGTCCAGCTCGCTGCCGGCCGGCAGCGCCAGCAGCCGTGTCCAGGAGTGGGCCGCGGCGGCCGAGTCCCGCCGGAAGTCCTGGGCGATCCGGCGCAGTGCGGCCGCCGGCAGCCCGGCCGTGTCCAGGCCCGTGTACTGCCCCAGCCACTGCCACACCTCCTCGTCGCCACGGCGCAGCGACTCCTCCGGGTCGTGGTCCGCAGGGTCGTCGGAGCGGGGCAAGGACGCGACCACGAAGACGTGTGCGGGCTCCTGGCCCCGGCGGCGCAGCGCGAACGCGGTGTCCACGGCCGGCGCGGCGCCCGCCGAATGACCCAGCAGCACGAGCGGCCCCTCGGCCCGGTCGGCCACCGCGGCGGCCAGGTCCCGTACGTCGGCGCCGTCGGCGAGGGCGTGGCCGAAGTCGGCGGCCAGCACCCGCACCGGCGCCCCCGCCTCGTGCAGTGCCCTGGTGAAGGCGAGATAGCTGGCGGCCGTGCCTCCCGCGAAGGGGAAGCAGACGACCGTGGCCAGGGGGCCGGAGGTCGGCAGCCCGGCGATCGCGGTCAGATCGGTGAGCAGGTTGACGCCGCGACCCGCAGTCGACCCGTCCCCGGCCCGCTCGGCGGCCGCACCCTGAGCCGTCCGGGCGGCCAGCGCGGCCAGCGCCCGCGGTGTCGGGTGGTCCACCACGTCCCGCAGGGACACCCCGGGCAGCCTGGCCGCGAGCCGCATCGCGGCCAGCGAGTGGCCGCCGAGGTCGAAGAAGCCGGCGGTGGCCGAGACGGTGTCCGCGGGCACGCCCAGGATCTCGCCGAACGTCGCGATCATCGCGGACTCGGCGGCGTTCGCCGGGGGTTCGATCACCTCCCGGTGGCGGTCGGTGAGGGGGCGGCGGCTCAGTGCGGCGCGGTCCACCTTCCCGTTGCGGGTCACCGGGAAGCTCTCCAGGCGTTCGAAGACGTCCGGCACCATGTATCGGGGGAGCGTCCGCGCGAGCGCAGCGGACAGCGCTCCGGGCGACGGCTCGGCCGTGCCCGTGTACCAGGCGGCGAGCCGGTCCCGGCCGCCGTCCCGGCGCACCAGGGCCACGGCGTGGTCCACGCCGGGCACCGCGGCCAGCGCCCCCTCGACCTCGCTCAGCTCGATCCGGAAGCCCCGCAGCTTCGTCTGGTGGTCGCGGCGGCCGGCGCAGTCGAGGATCCCGCCGGGCAGCCAGCGTCCGATGTCACCGGTGCGGTAGAGCCGTCCGGACACCGACGGGAGCGTGTCCAGGGTGTTGGGTACGAACGCCCGCGCGGTGCGCTCCGGGTCGTTCAGGTACCCGAGCCCCACGCCCGTCCCCGTCACCAGGATCTCGCCGTAGGTGCCGAACGGGACGGGCCGGCCGTCGGAGTCGACGACGTGGATGTTGGTGTTGGCGATGGGGCGGCCCACCGGCAGGCGTTCGCCGGTCGCCGGGCCCGTCAGCACGTGGTGGGTGACGTCGTCGGAGGTCTCGGTCGGCCCGTACGCGTTGACCATCGGCACGTCGTAGCGCTCGAACCAGCCGTGGCTCAGGGCGGGCGGGAAGGCTTCGCCGGTCACCAGGTTCCAGCGCAGGGCCGGCAGCGCACGCGGACGGTCGGCGAGTTCGCCGAGCAGCGCGTCCAGGAACGAGGGCACCACCTCCAGCACGCTGACGCGCTCGTCCTCCAGGGCCCGGGCGAACCCGGGCAGGTCGGTGACGAGTTCGGCGTCGAGGACGACCGTGGTCCCGCCCACCAGCCAGGCCGCCAGCAGCTGCCACACGGAGATGTCGAAGCACTGGGTGGCCACTTGCGCCACGACGTCCTCGGCCGTCATCCCCAGGGCGTCGACCTTGGCGAGCAGGTGGTTGAGCATGCCCTCGTGGTGGATCAGCGCGCCCTTGGGCTCGCCGGTCGAACCGGACGTGAAGATCAGGTAGGCCGGATCGGCCGGAGCCGGAGCGGCGCCGGGCGCGCGGTCCGCGGACGGCTCGGCCATCAACTCCTCGTAGCAGAGCACCACGGGGCCCTCGCCGTCACCGGTCAGCCGTTCTGCCAGCGTGTTCCGGTGCCGGGCGGCGGTGAGGACGTGCCGGCTCGCGGAGCGGGCCAGCATGGCGCGCAGCCGGGCGGGGGGATCGGCCGGCTCCTGCGGCAGGTACACCGCGCCGAGCCGCAGCACGGCCAGGACGCTCACCGCCCACCCGATGCCGCGGTCCATCGGGGTGGCGACCACGTCACCCGCCCGGACCCCCGCCGCGTGCAACCGGTCGGCCAGGTGAGCGGACGCGGTGTCCAGCTCCCGGTAGGTCAACGTGCTGCTCCGGTGGCGTACGGCGATCCCGTCGGGCCGGGCCGCGACCTGGGCCGCGAACAGCCCGAGCGTCCCGCCCTCCGGCAGCTCCCGCACCGGGCCTGCCAGGCCCGTGGTGAGCAGCTCCAGCTCCTCCCCGCCCATCAGGGTCACCTCGCGGACCCTGGACTCGGGCCGGGCGGTCAGCAGCTCCAGGGCGCGCCGGTAGTAGCCGGCGATCCGCTCGATCTGCTCGGCCGGGAAGACGTCGCGGTAGTAGTGCAGCGACAGCGCGACCTCGCCGCTGAAGGCGTCCTGCCAGAACTCGGCGCGGAAGGGGAACTCGGTCTCGCTGGCGACCTGGCTGCGCACGAGTCGCAGCCCGTGGTCGCGGCGCAGGTCGTCGAGCAGGTGGAAGTGCGTGAAGTTGAAGACGGCCTCGAACAAGGGCTCCTGGACCTGCCGCACGCGCTTCATCTCACCCATCGGGTAGCGCCGGTGCGGCAGCAGTTCGGTCTCCGTGCGGTACACCTCGCGCACCAGGTCGGCCCAGCTGCCGTCGGCGACGCGGACCCGGAAAGGCACCGTGTTGAGGAACAGGCCCGCGATCCGGTCACCGCCGACGACCTCCGGTCGGCCGCTGTGCTCGTAGCCGGTCAGCACGTCGCCGGAGCCGGTGACGAAGGCGAGCACGGCCACGTGCGCCGCCATCAGGACCGACTTCACCGGGACGTTCAGCCGCTCGGCGACGCGCTCGACGGCGGCCGGGACCGGGGCCGCCAGCGGGACGTCGTGCATGACCACGCCGGGGGCCTGCGCGGGGGCCGCGGGGTCGAAGGGGTACCGGGGCAGCCGGACGCCGTCGTGGTCGTCGAGGACGCCCTGCCAGAACTCACGGCTGTCCGCCGACGCCACCGCGGAGCGCTCCAGGCGGACGAAGCGCTCGTAGTCGGAGCCGAGCGGGGCGAATTCGGGCTCCCGGCCCGCGCGCAGTGCCAGATAGGCGGCGAACAGGTCGTGGTGGACCACGGTGACGCTCCAACCGTCCAGCGCCGCCGCGTGGTAGCTGAGGCTGTACTGGTAGCCGCGCTCGCCCAGCAGGTGCAGCCGGACGCGCACCAGGCCGCCCTGCTCCGGGCGGAAACCGCGGGCCAGCTCACGGTCGTAGAAGCCGGCCAGCTCCCGTTCCTGCGCGGCCTCGTCCAACTCGGACAGGTCCGTCACCTCGACGAGGTCCGGCGCATCGGCGTGGACGATCTGGAGCGGCTCGCTGTAGCCGGACACGTGCAGCGAGCTGCGCAGCATCGGATGACGGGCGGCGACCGCGTCCGCAGCCGCGCGGAAGGCGTCCAGCACGAGGGGCTCGCCGACGCGGTAGCTCACCACGTCGTGGTAGAGCCCGGGCCGGTGCCCGGTCAGCTCCACCTCGTACAGCAGGCCGGCCTGGAGCGCGGACAGCGGGTAGGCGGCCACGGCGTCCGGCGGCAGCAGGAGCTCGTCCTCGTGGGTCAGCGGGCTCGCCTCCTCCGCCACCTCGCCCCGGGGCGCACCCTGGCGGACGAGCGGCTCCAGGGCGGCCAGCGTGGGATGGGCGAACAGGTCCTGGAAGGTGAAGTCGAGACCGCTGTGCTGCGCCTCGGCCAGCACCCGCACGATCTTGATCGAATCACCGCCCAGGGCGAAGAAGTTGTCCTCGACCCCGATGGTCTCCACGCCGAGCACCCGGGCCCAGATCTCCGCGAGCCGGACCGCGACCGGGCTCGTCGGTGCGGGGCCCGAGGTGCCGGTGGTCGGCCGAGGGGGCGGCGGGAAGGCCTTGACGTCGCGCTTGCCGTTGTGGGTGGTGGGGATGGCGGGCAGGGCGACGACGAACTGCGGGACCATGTAGGCGGGCAGCTCGGCCGCCAGCCGCTCGCGCACCGCCGCCTCGTCGTAGCCCGGGCCGGGTACCACGTACGCGCACAGGCTGCGGTCCCCGCCGTCGTCGAGGGCGAGGACGGCACAGGCGGCGACACCGGGTGTGGACTCGGCGACGTGCTCGATCTCCGTCGTCTCGATGCGGTAGCCGCGGATCTTCACCTGGGTGTCGATCCGACCGAGGTACTCCAGCGTCCCGTCCGGCAGCCAGCGGGCCAGGTCGCCGGTGCGGTAGCCGCGCCCGCCCGGGAGTTCGGGGTCCTCGACGAACCGCTCGGCGGTGAGCTCCGGCGCGTTCAGGTACCCGCGGGCCAGACCCGCCCCGCCGATGCACAGCTCGCCCGGGGTGCCGACCGGGGCGGTGGTGCCGGCCCGGGTCCGCACCCTGAGGACGATGTTGTCGATCGGCCGCCCCAGCGGGACGCCGGCCCGGGGGTCGAGGTCCGCGCACGGGAAGTGCGTGACGTCGACGGCGGCCTCGGTCGGGCCGTACAGGTTGACGAGTTCGGTGCCCGACGGGCCGGTCAACAGCTCCGCGAAGCGGACGGCATGAGCCGTGCCCAGGGCCTCGCCGCTCGCGAACACCCGTCGCAGCGAGGCCAGCGCGCCGGCGTCGCGCTCCACGTACTGCAGGAACACCTGGAGCATCGACGGCACGAAGTGCATGACGGTGGCGCGGTGCTCGGCGATCCGGGAGACCAGCGCCGCGGGGTCCTTCTCCGCACCCGAGGCAAGGGTGCACACCGATGCCCCGGCGAGCGTCCACCAGAAGATCTCCCAGACGGACACGTCGAAGGTGAACGGCGTCTTGTGCAGGACCACGTCGTCGGGCGTCAGCGGGTAGGCGCGCTGCATCCACACCAGCCGGTTGACGACGGCCCGGTGTTCCAGCATGACGCCCTTGGGGCGGCCGGTGGAGCCGGAGGTGTAGATGACGTAGCACAGGTCGTCGGGTCCCGCGCCGCCTTCGGGTGCCGGGGCGTCGCCGTCGAGCAGGCCCGGCTCGCTCACGTCGAGGAAGGTCTGGGTGGCCGGCAGCACGTCCCGCGTGGCGCCGTCGCCGACCACGATGCCCGTGCGGCTGTGCTCCAGCATGTACGCGATGCGGTTGGCCGGCAGGGTCGGGTCGATCGGAAGGTAGGCGCCGCCCGCCTTGAGGATCGCGTAGATCGTGGTGAGGGTGAGCGGTGAGCGCGCGAGGCACACGCCGACGACCGCGCCGGGGCCGACGCCGGCGGCGCGCAGCCGGTGCGCGAGCTGGTTGGCGCGCCGGTCCAGTTCCGCGTAGGTGGTGCCGTCGTCGCGGATCGCGACGGCCTGCGGGGTCCGGGCGGCCTGTCGCTCCAGGAAGTGGTGGAGCGGGACGTCGTCGGGGAAGTCGCGAGCGGTGGCGTTGAATCCGGCGATGGCGGCGCGCTCGGCGGGGAAGGCGTCCAGGAGGTCGTCCATCGGAGCGTCCGGGTCGCGGGTGACCGCGTCGAGCAGGTGGACGCAGGCGTCGGCCAGCCGCCGCGCGGTGTCGCCGGTGAACAGGTCGGCGCGGTAGCGCAGCACGAGGTGCGGCTGCGCGTCGCGCAGCCGCACCTCGGCGTGGATGACGCACCCGGCGTCCGCCGCCCGCGCCGCGGAGAGCTCCCCGTCGACGCCGGCCGCGAGATCGGTGGGCAGGTGCCCCTCGGAGCGCATCAGGTGCGTCACGGGCACGTCCAGGTGCGCGGTCGCCTCCTGGTAGGCGGACCGGGCCGCGGCGAGCAGCTCGCGCCCCGTGGTCCGCCTGGTGACGCTCAGCCCGAGCGGGAAGGCGACGTCCGGTGCGCCGGGGGAGTGCCGGTGGGAGGTCACCACCTGCACCTGCTCGGTGTCGGTGGCGCGCGCGCCGAGCACCGCCACGACGGCCGTGACCAGCACCTGGCCCAGTGCGGGCCGGTCCTTGACCAGGGCGCGGCAGCGAGCTGCGCAGGCAGCGGGCAGTGGCACCGGGACCTCGTCGTGGGAGGGCTCGCCCGGGTGCGCCAGGAAGTCGCGGGGCAGGACGGTGGGCTGCTCCCAGCCGGCCAGGAGCGCGGTCCAGTACGCGGTCTGCTCCGGGAAGGCATGGGTGTCTCGGCTGAGCTGGAACGCGGTGCTCATGGTCTCTTTCGTGTCCACGTCGGCGGCCCTCACAGGTCGAAGTCCGGCACGTCGGCGGCCGGTGTCGTGCGGCTGGCCCGGATCACGGGGGCCGCGGGATCGTCGAGCAGCTCGGTCACGACCTCCAGGTACGCGTCGAGCAGCCACTGCGCGGATGCCCGGTCGTAGAGGTCGGTCGCGTACTCCAGGTCGAGCCTCAAGGCGTCGGGCCGCAGGTAGGCCTGGAGGTTGAGGTCGAAGCGGGTGGTCCCCGGATTGACCAGTTCGGTACGGGCGGTGAGCCCGCCCCGGCGCACCTCGTGGAAGTCGATGTCCTGGAGCGCGAACAGCACGTCGAACAGCGGGTTGCGCCCCGGTTCGGGCATCAGCCCGAGCCGCTGTGCCAGTTGGGGGAAGGGGGGCCCCTGGTGGGTGAGCGCCTCCCGGGCCAGCCGGTCCGCCTGCGCCACGAGGTCGCCCAGGGTCACCGGGCCGTCGTCCAGCCGCACGCGCAGGCAGGCCGTGTTCACGAACATGCCGACCATCGAGTCGAGATCGGGATGGACCCGCCCGCTGGTGGGAGTGCCGACGGTGAAGTCGCGGCGCCCGGAGATCCGGGCCAGCGTCGCGGCCCACGCGGCGAACAGCACCCCGAAGGCGGTCGTGCGGTGCCGGCGTGCCGCCGCGCGGACGTCGGCGCAGCGCTCGGCCCCCAGCACGGCACTGACCATCGCTCCCCTGGTGGCCCGCACCGGCCCGCGTGGGCGGTCCACGGGAAGCACCGGCGCCGTGGGAACGTCCGCCAACTGCCGCAGCCAGTACTCCTCGTCCGCCGCGTCGTCTCCGCGCACGGCCCGGTCGCGGGCCCAGTGCGCCGCCGCGCGGTAGTCCGCGCCCTGCTCGGGAAGCGGCTCGCCCGCGTACGCGGTCAGCAGTTCCTCGACCAGGATGCGCAGCGAGACCCCGTCGAAGACCGCGTGGTGGGTGTCGAGGTGGAGTTCGTGCCGGTCCGGGCCGGGGGCGCGCACCAGCAGGGCGCGCAGCAGGGGTGCGCCGTCGGGCCGGTGGGGCCGGAAGGGACGCACGAAGCCGGCGACGGTCCGCTCGTCGGGGGCGGGCAGGAAGGTGAACTCCGGTGCGGCGGGCGGGGCGGGCTCCTGGCGGACCCCGTCGGCCCCGACGGTGAACTGCATCCGCAGCGCCTCGTGCCGGGCCACCAGGGTGCCCAGGGCCGTTCGGAGCCGTTCCGGGTCCACCGGCCCGGTCAGCTCCAGGCGCACCGGGATGTTGTACACCAGCGATTCGGGATCGGCCTGCCAGATCGCGAACAGGCCTTGCTGCTGGGGGTGGAGGGGGACCGCGCCCGGTGCCGGCCGGGGGATCGCCGGCACCGGGGCGGAGCTTGTGGCCGCCAAGGTGCGGGCCATCTGGGCGAGCGAAGGCGCGGCGACCGCCTCGGCGTACCGCACCGTGACGCCCTCCCGGGCGAGCCGGCCGATGAGGACGCCCAGCAGCAGCGAGTTGCCGCCAAGTTCGAAGAAGTCCGCCTGCGGGCCGATGGCCTCGGCCTCGACGTCGAGGACGTCGGCCCAGAGCCCGGCCAGACGGGCCTGGCCGGGCGTGAGCGTGAGGCCTTCGCGCCGCGGTGCCGGCCCGGCCACGGCCGGTGGCAGGGAGCGCCGGTCGACCTTGCCGCTGGACGTCAGGGGCAGCCGCTCCAGCATCACGAAGCGCTCCGGGCACAGGTACTCCGGCAGCCGCTCGCGCAGCGTGCGCCGCAGCGCCGCGCTCTCGACGCCGGGCGCCACCACGTAGGCGGCCAGCGAGCGCTCCTCGCCCGGCTCGCCGACGATCGTGGTGTACGCGTCGACCACGCCCTCAATCGCCTGCAGCGCCGCGTTGACCTCGGCGAGCTCCACGAGATGGCCGCGGATCTTGACCTGGTCGTCCTGGCGGCCGTGGAAGTGCAGCAGCCCGTCCTCGGTGGCGTGCACCAGGTCGCCGGTGCGGTAGTGGCGCTCGCCGTCCACCAGGACGAACTTGCGTGCCGTCAGCTCGGGGTCGCCCAGGTAGCCGCGCGCCACCCCGAAGCCGGCGGTGTACAGTTCGCCGACGGTTCCGGCGGGCACCGGGCGGCCCTGCTCGTCGCAGACCCGCACGCTCGTGCCGGGAACGGCCCGGCCGATCGGCAGGGGTCCGTCGGTGTGCCCGAGCACGGGGAAGGCCGTGGTGACGACGGTGTTCTCGGTCGGGCCGTAGCAGTTGACCACGGTGAGCGAGGGACTGGCCTCGAGGACCTGGCGCACATGGACGGGGGACACGACGTCACCGCCGGTCAGCAGGGTGGTCAGCGAGCCGAAGGCCGCCGGGTCCTCCTGGGCCATGCGGTGGAACAGCGGGGCGGTGACGAAGGCGATGCTCACGCCCTGCTCCCGGATCGCCTGCGCGAAGCGCCCCGGCACGACGGCCGTCTCGTGGTCCACGACGTGCAGCGACGCGCCGTTCAGCAGGGCGCCCCAGATCTCCAGGGTCGCCGCGTCGAAGGCCAGCGACGCGGCCTGGAGCACGCGCTGGGCCGGCGACAGGTCGACGTAGCCGATGTCCTTGACCAGGCGCAGGATGCCGCAGTGCTCGACCATCACGCCCTTGGGGCGCCCGGTGCTGCCCGAGGTGAACATCACGTAGGCCAACGGGGACTGCCCGGCCCGGGGCGCCTCGTGTGCCGGTGCCGCCCCGCCCGGCGCGTCGCCGAGGAGCAGCAGCTCCTCGACCCCGCAGCTGCGCACGGGCTCCGGTGCGGTGAACCGCTCGCGCACCGGCTCCGGGCACACCACCAGGCGCAGCGCGGCCCTCTCGGTGATCTGGCGGACGCGGTGCTCGGGGTAGGCCGGATCGATCGGCACGTACGCGCCGCCCGCCAGGACGACGGCGAGCAGGGCGACGATCGAGTCGGCCGAGCGGTCGAAGGCGAGGCCGACCAGCGTCTCGCGTCGCACGCCGAGCCGGCGCAGCCCGGCGGCGACACCGGCCGCCCGGTCGTGCAGCTCCCGGTAGGTCAGCACGTGGGAGCCCGCGACCAGGGCGGTGGCCGACGGGCGGGCCCGGACCTGTTCGAGGAACGCGTCCTCGATGAGGCCGTCCCAGGACGGGGGGTGCGTCATCGGTGTTCTCCAGGTACGACCGGGGGGAATGGGCCCCCACAGGGACGCGGGGTGTGTGGCGGACGTGGGAAGTCAGCGGTTCGGGTGATCTCGCAGATCTCGCAGATCTCGGCGATCTCAGAGGTCGAGGACCAGGCGAGGGCTGCGGGACCGCGAGACGCAGATGAGCATCAGGTCGCCGGCGGCGCGCTCCTCCTGGGTCAGGAGGCTGTCGCGGTGCTCCACCGTGCCCTCGAGGACGGTGGTTTCGCAGGTGCCGCAGGTGCCCTCCTCGCACGAGGCGAGCACCGCCACGCCCGCCTCGCGCAGCGCCTTGAGCACCGAGGTCCCGGCGGGCACGGGCACCGACCTGCCGCTGCGCTTGAGGACGGCCTCGAAGTCCGAGTCCACCCCCTCGCAGCCGGCGGCGGACGGCGCGGCGGCGAACCGTTCGGTGTGCAGCGTCAGTTCGGGCAGCACGGCGCAGCGCTCCTGCACCGCATGGAGCAGCGGCTCGGGCCCGCAGCAGTAGACCCGCCCACCCGCCGGTACCTCGGACAGCGGCCCGTCGAGATCGAGCAGCCCGTACTCGTCCTGCGGGACGATCCTGACGCGGTCGCCGTAGCGGGCCAGTTCGGGCAGGAACGCCATGGACGTCCTGGTCCGCCCACCGTAGAGCAGCCGCCAACGGCTTCCGCTGCGTTCGGCCTCGGCGAGCATCGGCAGCAACGGGGTGATGCCGATGCCGCCCGCGATGAACAGCAGGTCGTCGGCGGGCAGCAGCGGGAAGCGGTTGCGCGGGCCGACGACGCGCAGGCGGGTGTGCACGGCGAGTTCGTCGTGCACCTCGATCGACCCGCCGCGCCCGTTCGGCTCGCGCAGGACGGCGATGTGCCAGCTTCCGGCCCGGTCGGCGGGGCCGCACAGCGAGTACTGCCGTACGAGCCCCGACGGCAGGACCAGGTCGATGTGCGCCCCGGGGGCCCAGGCGGGCAGCGCGCCGCCGTCGGGCGCCACCAACTCCAGGCCCAGCACGCCCTCCGCGAGTTCGGTCCGCTCACGGACCAGGACCTCAAGCGTGTCGGGAGCCATGTCTTCCGCCCTTCGGGGGTCGGTGCGGACGGTTACGGGTTGATCTTGCGCAGCATCGCGCGAGCGGCCAGGCCGCCGGCGTCGATCTCGACGCTCAGCTCCTGTGTCCCCGGCGGCTCGCTGGCCACGACCTGCTCGAGGACGGTCAGGGCGTCCAGGTCCTGCTGGACGACCTCCTGGTTCATCGTCAGCAGCGAGTGGCTGACGGCCTCGTCGTCCAGCGCGAAGTCGCGGACCACGGCCCAGAAGTCCCACGTGCTGTTCTCGGTCTCCGGGGTGAGCCCGTGCAGGATCTTCACGTGGGCGCCGCCCTCGTCCCCGTTCGGGCCGACCGGTGTTCCGTGCGGCGCGACCCGCACGTTGTTCACCCAGAACGCGGGCGGCTGGAACGCCACGTCCTGCCAGCGGTCGATCGGCGTGGTGTAGCCGGTCGTCTTCTCGTAGAACGGCGGGCACGCCACGGCTTCCATGTGGCGCGAGAAGGTGACCCGGTTCCGCACGTCGTCGACCTGGGTGGTGAAGGGCGTGCGGGCGATCTCCGGTGTGCCGATCAGGCCGGCGTGCAGGTACGTCTCGTGGGACAGGTCCATGAGGTTGTCCATCAGGAGGCTGTACCGGAACGGCGAGTGCGCCATGTCCTCGACCGATGCCCAGTTCGGGTCGTCCAGCCAGTGGGCGTCCGGCACCAGGGCCGGGTCCGCCTTGCTCTGGTCGCCGATCCAGACCCAGATCCACCTGTCCCGCTCCACCACCTGGTAGCTGGGTACCCGGGCGGTGCGCGGGATGCGGTCCTGACCCGGCACGAAGGTGCAGGCCCCGGAGCAGTCGAAGACGAAGCCGTGGTAGCCGCACTCGATGGAGTCGTCCTCGAGCCGGCCCAGCGAGAGCGGGTAGCGGCGGTGAACACAGCGGTCCGCCAGGGCCACGGGCCGGCCGTCGCGGCGGCGGTAGAACACGATCGGTTCGCCGCAGATCGTCCGGCTGAGGAGCTCTCTGCCCACTTCCTTGCTCCATGCAGCGACATACCAGTAGTTCTGCGGAAAAGCACTCATTGAGCTCTCCTGTAGAGATGTCAGTGGGTGTCGCGCGCAAGTCGTCACTGAATCGACGGCCGACAAAGCCCGCTCGCGAGTGGCGGACGCGTCATTGTGACCCGGCCGTCACCGCAGGGGGACTGGTTGGCGCAGCGCGATTCGACGGGGATCAACGATACGTTCGTCAACCGTCGTGTCAATCGCGGTTCCGCGCCCAACTCGGCGTCCGCGGCCGTTGCTTGACATGACCGGATCTTTCCGACTTCGATGTGGCGCGTCCCGTCGATCAGGCTTTCTGTCGCAGTTCCGGGACGATCTCCCATCCATCTGTCGGATCGGAACGGCCGGGATGCGTGGGTCGCGTCCGGCGTGAGAGGAATCTCCATGGAATTGGTCCACCATTCTCCGGGAAAAAGTCTGCGGCTGAGCCGCCTCATCAATCCGGTGTCCGGCCGGACCTTCGTGGTGCCCCTTGACCACTCGGTCGCGGACGGACCGATCGCCTCGGCCCCGGCCGTGCGTGACATCGCCCTCGCGGTGTCGCGCAACGGCGGGGACGCCCTGCTGGTCCACAAGGGCCGCATGCGGTTCCTGCCGGCCGACGTCCTGCGCGGCACGGCGCTGGTGCTTCACCTGAACGGCATCACCCGCCACGCCCCCGACGCCAACGCCAAGGTGCGGCTCGCCGAGGTCGAGGAAGCCCTCGAACTGGGGGCCGACGCGGTCAGCATCCACATCAACATGGGCTCCGACACCGAAGCCGAGCAGCTGGGCGACCTGGCCAGGGCCGCCGACGGCTGCGCCCGCTGGGGCCTGCCGCTCATCGCCATGGTCTATCCGCGCGGACCGCGGGTGACCGACCCGACCGACCCCGACCTGGTGGCGCACGCCGCGAACCTCGCCGCCGACCTCGGCGCCGACATCGCGAAGGTGCCCTACACCGGCTCACCGGTCACCATGGCCGAGGTGGTGCGCAGTTGCCCGATCGGCATCATCACCGCGGGCGGCGCCCCGGTGGGGGGCCGGGAGCTGGCCCGGACCGTCGGCGACGTCGTGGCCTCCGGCGCGCTCGGTGTGGCCATGGGCCGCAACGTCTGGGCCTCGCCCGATGTGGCGGCCACCGTGCGTCTGGTCGCCGACGCCCTGCACCTGCCCTCCGTCGACCCCACCGGCGGCGACATCCCCGTCCGTACCCCCTCCAGCCCCGACCGCGAGCTCGCGGCGGTCCACCCTGCCCCCGCCCAGACCTGACCCGCACACCAACGAGGAGTTCGCAGTGAAGCTCACCTGGATCGACGTCCGCGGGCTGAAGGATCTCACCGCCCCCGTGATCGAGGAGGCGGTGCACGTCGGCATCGCCGGGTTCGTCTCCGACGACCCGGAACTGCTGGCCACGATCCCGCCGAACAAGTGCAAGGTCGGCCTCATCCTCCCGGACACCCCGCAGCCCGCGGCCGTGAAGCTGGCGGAGATCGCCGACGTCCTGGTGGTCGACCACACCCTGGCCGGGAAGTACGAGCCCGCCTTGCCCAGCGCGGAGAAGGGTGTCTTCGTCACCGTCACCGGTGAGGAGTCGCTGGCCGTGGCCTGCACGGTCGCCTCCACGGCGGCCTGGACGCTGGTGGAGTTCCAGCAGGACCCCAGCAAGATCCCGCTGGAGATCCTGCTGGGTGCCACGGACAAGGCCGAGGGCAAGCTGATCACGCTGGTCACCGACCTGCAGGACGCCGAGATCACCCTCACCGTCCTGGAGCGCGGTCCCGAGGGCGTCATGCTGCGCCCCGACGCGGTGGGCGAGGCGACCGCGCTCACCGAGATCTGCCGGGAGGGCACCGAGCGGCTGGAGCTGGAGGAGCTGACGGTCACCAGGCTCGCCCACGTGGGCCTGGGCGACCGGGTGTGCGTCGACACCTGCTCCCACTTCAAGCAGAACGAGGGCATCCTGGTCGGCTCGCACGCCACGGGCATGATCCTCGTGAGCAGCGAGACGCACCCGCTGCCGTACATGCCGACCCGCCCGTTCCGGGTGAACGCGGCCGCGCTGCACTCCTACAGCCTCACGCCGGCGAACCGGACCCGCTACCTCGCCGAGCTGCGCTCCGGATCCGAGCTGCTGGCCGTCGACACCGACGGCAACACCCGGCGCATCGTGGTCGGCCGCATCAAGATGGAGAGCCGCCCGATGCTCCTGATCGAGGCGGAGTCACCCTCGGGCGGCAAGGTGAACGTGATCGCCCAGGACGACTGGCACGTGCGGGTGCTCGGCCCCGGTGGCAGCGTCCACAACATCACCGAGCTGAAGCCGGGCGATGTCATCCTCGGCTACGCGCTCACCGACCAGCGGCACGTCGGTTACCCGATCCGGGAGTTCCTGCACGAGCAGTGATCCCGTCCGTCCTTCCTCGGCCCCCTCGACCGCGCCCGGTCGAGGGGGCCGACACGTTTGCGGGACGGGCGGGACCCGGCCGGCGTGTGCCGACCTCACTCGATCAGCAGCGCGAGGGCGCCCTTCGTCGACTCGTCGGCCGGGAACCGGGCCAGCAGGTGGACGCGGGGGTCGTCCGCGGCGATCAGCTTCGACTGCCGCAGGACGAGCCGGCCCGCCCTCGGGTGGGTGAAGTGCTTGTCCACGGTCTGGTAGTCGGCCACCTCGTGCCGCTGCCAGAAGCGGGCGAAGTCGGGTACAACGGCCAGCAGATCGGCGACGACCGCCGCGAACCGCGGATCGCCGGGCTCCTCGTCGGCGCGCACGCGGAACTGGGCGAGCACCTGGCTGGCCTGGGCCTCCCAGTCCGTCATCAGGAAGCGCGCGGGTGGCCAGCCGAAGATGACCCAGAGCATGTTGCGCCGCTCGACGGGCAGCGCGGCGTAGTCCGTGAAGAGAGCGGCCTCGGCGCGGTTCCAGGCCAGGACGTCCCAGTGCTGGTCGAGGAGCACCGCCGGGTTGGGTTCCAGCGCCCGCAGCATGGCGTCGAGTTGCCCGTCGGAGCCGGGGCAGCTGTGCGGGTCCCCGAGCTCCGGAGGCAGTTCGTCGCAGAGCCGGTACAGGTGCCGGACCTCCGGCGGGGAGAGCCTGAGGGACCGTGCGAGGGCGGCCAGAACCTGGCGGGAGACCTTGATGTCGCGGCCCTGCTCCAGCCACGTGTACCAGCTGAGGCTCACCCCGGAGAGCGCGGCCACCTCCTCGCGGCGCAGGCCCGGAGTGCGGCGGCGCGACGAGTCGCAGATCCCCACGTCGTCGGGGGACAGACGCTCGCGTCGCGAGCGCAGGAAGGCCCCGAGCGCACGGCGGCCGGCGTCGCCGGAAGGTGTCGTCACTACCACCCGCGCAACCCTAACAGCCAGGTCTCGCCCGCCCCGGCGGCGCAAGGGGCGGCGGAGCGCGGCGGTTCCGCCGCGGGTGTTCAACTGTTCGGAACGGAGCACTTGAACACCCGCCGGGGCCGGGCGGGACCCGGACGACGCCTCCCCGGCCGGTACCCGGGCCGGCGAATTCGGCCGCCCGCACCCGTCGGCGGAATCCGAGCGGACGCCCCTTCCGCCGAGGACTCCGCCCCGGTGGAACGGGGGTGACATCGAGCTGAGGCTCCGTTACCGTAATTTTCGCGTACGTCTTTCGGTAATGAAGAGACGGAAACGTGCTCGGCGGGCCGTGAGGCGTTCATCCGGTGACTCCCTCCCGCCGAAGATGATTCGGGTCGGACGAGCGGATCCCCGGCCCGCCGAATATCTCCGGTGCGTTGGCACGCCTTCGCGGGAGAAATCTCCCGGGACGCCGTCTCAATGCCGAGACGCGACGCTGCTTCCTCCTCTTCTTCTTGTTGGCGCAGACCCTTCCTGCGGAGGCCGTCACCCCCTTGCGGGACGAGCCTGCCGAGAAGCGGCCGGAATAGTACTTCAGGAGGCGAATCACCCATGGCGACCGCTGGGGCATCCCTGCGCATACAGCTCCTGGGGCCGGTGCGCGCGTGGCGCGGCGGGGTGGAGGTGGCGCTGGGCCCGCCCAAGCAACGAGCCGTCCTCGCCCTGCTCGCCAGCCGCGCCGGCGACGTCGTGGGCGTCGAGGACATCGCGGACGCGGTGTGGGGCAGTGTCGTCCCGCGGACGGCAGCCAACGGCGTGCACACGTACGTGGCCGGCCTGCGCCGCGTCCTGGATCCCTGCCGCGGCCGCAGAGCGGCGAGCGCGGTGCTCGGCTTCCAGTCCGGCGGCTACTGCCTGCGCGTGGACCCCGGGGACGTGGACGCCGCGCTCTTCGTCCGACGCCTCGGCGAGGCACGGAAGTCACGGGGCGAGGCCCCCGCCGAGGTGACCGCGCGGTTGTACGAGAAGGCCCTGTCCCTGTGGCAGGGCGAGGCGCTCCACTCGGTTCCCGGGCCCTTCGCCGTACTGGAGCGGGACCGGCTGCGGGACCTGCGGTTGACGGCCGTCGAGGAATGGGCCCTGGACATGCTGGCGGCGGGGCGACACGCCGAGCTGGTCACCGAGCTGACCGGCGCGGTGGCCGAGGAGCCGCTGCGCGAGAAGCTGCGCTGGCTCCTGATCTCAGCGCTGTACCGCGGGGGCCGGCAGGCCCACGCCCTGCAGGTGTACGAACAGACCCGGGAACTGCTGCGCCGGGACCTGGGCATCGAGCCGGGCGCCGACCTGCGCCTGCTCTACCAGCAGATCCTGTCCGGACGCCCGCAGCCGTGCTCGCCCGGCGCGGACACCGGGTCCCTCCCGTCCACGAGCCGGCGGCCGATGCTCCAGGGCGCCCACAAGCCGGCCCAACTCCCGCCGCTGGCAAGGGGCTTCGTGGGCCGGGGCAGAGAGCTGGGGTGGCTGGAGGGCGTCGTCACCGGCGAGGGCAGCGGCGGCGCGACGACACCCGTGGCGGTGGTCGACGGACCGGCAGGGGTGGGCAAGTCGGCGTTAGTCCTGCAACTGGCGCACCGACTCCTCGACCACTTCCCCGACGGCCAGTTGTACGTGGACCTGCGCGGAACCGGACCGGAGGGCCGCACCGTCAGCGCCGTCGACGCCCTGGGGCAACTGCTGGGGAGCCTGGGCGTGGACGGCGCGCGGATGCCCCCGGGCCTGGCCGCCCGAGCCGCCCTGTACCGCAGCCTGCTGCACGGCCGGAAGATGCTGGTGGTGCTCGACGACGCGCACAGCCCCGACCAGCTGCGGCCGTTGATACCGCGTGGATCTTCCTGCGTCCTGGCAACCAGCCGGCAGCGGTTCAGCGGGCTCGCGGCGCGCGACGGTGCGCACCTGGTCACGATCGGCCCGCTGCACGAGGAGGAGTCGGCGCGGCTCCTGACCGACCTCAGCGGGGGCCGGCTGCGCGGGCAGGGCCCGGTCACCGCGCGCCTGGTGGCGCAGTGCGGCGGGCTGCCGTTGGCGTTGCGCATCGTCGCCGAGCGCCTGGCGGCCAACCCCGGGATGCCGCTGGACGCCCTGATCGAGCCCTTCGCGGCGGAGCGCGGCCGGCTCGACTGGCTGATGGTGAAGGGTGATGCCGCGGCCAGCATGCGCGGCGCATTCGACGCGTCGTACCAGGCGCTGCCTGCGGACGCGGCCCGGATGTTCCGTTACCTGGGCCTGCACAACGGGACGTTGACGGAGGAGATCGCCGCCGCGCTCGCGGGAACGGACCGGGCCACCGCCCGACGACTGCTCTCGGTCCTGGCCGCCAACCACCTGCTGGAGGAGGGGCCGGGCCACCTGTACCGCTTCCACACCCTCGTGGGCCTCTACGCCGCCGAGTGCGCCGAGCACGAGCCGGCGGCCCGCCGCCAGGAGGCCCTCGACCGGCTGAGCCGTCTGGCGCCGGCCCAGCCGTCGTGTCCCGGGCCCGCCGACACACCGACGACCAGATGTCTGGCCGGCGTCGCGCACTGAGCGGCTGACCCGAGGGTCCGCGCTCGGCGCCAGTGACTCCGGACGACGTGCCCACGAGGTGCTCACCGGCCACCCTACGGAGGAACCCATGGAACCCACAGACGCCTCAGGCGGTCAACGCCCCACCGCCAAGGGCCTGTTCGTCCCGGTCCACGAGCGCGGGCGCGTCCATCTCATCAGGCTCTTCCGCACCCCGCTGGGCACCCGCACCGTCGTCGGTTTCACCTCGCGGGCACGGCTGGCCACGGCACTGGGCGGCGACCAGGCCTGCGTCGAGCTCGCCGAGCCGATCCTGCGGGAGCTGGTGGAGCCGCTGGGGGTGACCCGGCTGATCGTGGACCCGGACCTGGTGGCCGCGCCGGTTCCGACGCGGACCGTCCCGTCCGCCGTCGCGGACCGCCGACCGCTGGAGGTCGAGCCGTCCCTCCCGGGCGGCCGTCGCCCGGCCGGGGCGGGGTAGACGGGGCGACGCGGGGCAGAAGGGGCGGGGCGGCGCGGGGTCAGCCCGCGGCGGAGCGCATCCGGTCCAGGATCTCCCGCAGAAGAGTGGGGGACGTGCCGAAGTTGAGCCGGACGAAGCCCTCGCCACCGGGCCCGAAGGTGCGGCCGTCGTTCAGGAGGACACGGGCCTTCTCCAGGAAGAAGGTGTACGGGTCGGTGGGCAGGTCCAGGGACCGGCAGTCCAGCCAGGCCAGGAAGGAGCCCTGCGGGGGGGTGTACCCGATGCCGGAGGGCAGCTCCGCCCGGACCAGCTCGGCATTGCGCTCCAGGACCGGCCGCAGCTGGGCCAGCCAGGAGTCACCCTCCCGCCACGCCGCCAGGGTGGCGGCCACACCGAAGGTGTTGGGCTCTCCGTACAGGTGGGTCGGGGAGGCCAGCGCCGCGCGCACCTCGGCCGCACCGACGTGGGCGACCGCGCACCGGACCCCCGGCACGTTGAACGCCTTGGTCGCCGAGGTCAGCGTCACCGTCCGTGCCGCCACCTCCGGCGAGAGGGAGCCGAACGGAATGTGCCGGTGGGAGCCGTGCACGAGGTCGGCGTGGATCTCGTCGGCGATCACCAGGAGGTCGTGACGACAGGCGAGTTCGGCGAGCTCTTCCAGCTCGGGCCGGCTGAGCACCCGACCGGTCGGGTTGTGCGGATTGACCAGCAGCAGCACCCGGCAGTTGCCGTCGGCGAGCTCGCGGTCGAGCCGGTCGGCGTCGAAGACCCAGCCGTCGTCCCGGCGGACGTACGGGACGGAGATCAGACGCCGTTCCATGCTCGTCACCGTGGCCAGGAAGGGCGGATACGTCGGAGTGTGCACGGCGACGCCGTCACCCGGCCCGGTGGCGACCGCCAGGACGGCCTGGAGGCCCTGGTTGATGTCGGTGAACTCCCGTACGTGAGCGGGGTCGAGCACCCAGCCGTAGCGTTCGCGCATGCGCTCGGCGAACGCGGCGCGCAGCGGGATCTCCTCGGGGCGCCCGTCCCATGCGGGGTATCCCACGTCCTCCTGCGCACAGCGGACGAGCGCCTCCCGTACGGCGGGCGCCGGCGCGAAGTCCATCTCCGCGATCCACGCCGGAAGCACGTCCGGTGCGGCCCGGTTCCACTTCACCCCCGGGCGGCGGGTCAACGATGAGAGCTCGACGTCCTCGAACACAGCCTTCTCTTTCCTGTCCGCAATCGCTCTCCAGCCGTTCCCGGCCCTTCGCCGGGGAACTCCTGGGATTCCGCCCATCGAACTCCACCAACATATCCCGGCAGCCCACGCGGCCCGCCACCTCGTGAGGGGGAGCGTTGATGCTAGGACTTCTTGTCTCCTGGCTCGCACCATGCACCCGTCAGACGCTGGAGCAACCAGCATCAGCGCGTCGCAGAAAGGCCGTCAGATGTCCCAAGACACCCGGCTCGGCAGGACCGGCCCCGAACCGCCGTCGAGCGTGCAGACCGGGTCGGCACCTCGGCCGGCGGAGGCCGGGAGTGTGCCGCCGGTCCTGCGAGTGGCCTGTTTCCTCAGCAACTTCGACCGGTTCGCGATCACGCCCCTCCTGGTGGCCGTCGCCGCCGGATTCCACGTCCGGCTCGACGAGGTCGTGCTGGTCGCGAGCGGCTACTTCTTCGCGTACGGGTGCGCCCAGCCGGTGTGGGGCATGTTGTCCGACCGGTACGGGCGCATGCGCATCATCCGCTTCTCGCTCGCCGCCGCGGCGGTGTGCGGGCTGGCTTCCGCGGCCGCGCCGAACCTGACCGTCCTGGTGGTGCTGCGGATCGCCACCGGAGCCTTCTTCGGGGCCGTGGTCCCCACCTCCCTGACGTACGTCGGGGACACCGTCTCCCCCGCGGTGCGCCAGCGCGCTCTGTCGGACCTGCAGGTGGCCCTCGCCATCGGCACCGCAGCGGCCACCCTGGTCGCCGGCGGGGTGTCCGAACTGCTCAGCTGGCGGGCGATGCTCGCTCTCTCCGCGGTGCTGGCGGCGATCACGGTGGTCGCCACGCGTGGCCTGTCGGAGTCCCGGACCTCGACCACCCTGCGCCGCCCCACCGAACAGCTCGGTTCGGTGCTGCGGCTGAGGTGGTCCTGGGTGGTCATGGGCTTCGGCCTGGTCGAGGGAGCGGTGCTGCTCGGCTGCTTCACCTTCCTGGCCCCGGCCCTGCAGGCCCACGGGGTCGGCACGATCGGCGCGGGCGGGGTGACCGCCCTCTACGGGGTCGGCACCCTGGGCTTCTCGCGCCTGCTCAAGCTGGTGGCGACGCGGCCCCCGTGGACGCTGCTGGCCGCGGGCGGCGTGATGATGGCGGGTGGCTTCCTGATCGCCTCCCTGAGCCTGTCCGTGGTGGGCATCGGGGTGGCCGCGGTCCTGCTGGGAGGCGGCTGGTCCTTCTTCCACTCCTCGCTCCAGACCTGGGCCACCACCTTGGTGCCGGCCGCCCGCGGCACCGCCGTCGCGCTGTTCGTGTCCGCCCTGTTCGTCGGCAGCTCGATCGGTTCGGGCCTCGGCGGTCCGCTGACCGAGCACGGGCACTACCAGGAGCTGTTCGCCCTCGCGGCGGTCACCGCGGTGCCGCTGACCGTGCTCGCCGCCTGGCTGCGCACCAGGTACACCCCTATCGACTCCTGAGCTCGACGGGGGTCGGCACACCGGACCCCAGGGCGCCGTCCTCACCCCCGGAGACGGCGCCCTGGCCCCGGCGGGCGAGCAGCCAGTACATGACCGCCGGCAGGACCAGGCCGACGATCCACGAGATGTCGGCGCCGCCGAGCCGGGCGACCAGCGGTCCGGTGTACAACTCGGTGGACAGGAACGGCAGCTGGACGAGGATGCCGACCGCATACGTCGTCAGTGCCGGTACGTTCCAGGCGCCGTAGCGGCCGCGGGGGTCGGCCAGGGCCTCGATGTCGTAACGCTCGTTGGACAGCAGGTAGAAGTCGACCAGGTTGATCGCGCTCCATGGCGTGAAGAACGTCAGGAGGCACAGCAGGAAGGTCGAGAAGGACTCCAGGAAGTTCCCCCGGCCGAGCAGTGCGAGTGTTGTTCCGGCGAGCATGATGC
>CBJMI02800__coassemble_473_pt1 | contig 54849 bp, 41 predicted proteins | sample CBJMI02800__metabat2_low_PE_003 | metagenome-assembled genome bin CBJMI02800
CGGCTGGGTGAACTCGCAGGCGTTCGATCACACCTCGGTGCTGCGCTTCCTGGAGGTGTGGACGGCCGCCATCGGCAAGCCGGCCACCAGCCCCAACATCAGCGCCTGGCGCCGCCAGGTCTGCGGCGACCTCACCTCGGTCTTCGACTTCGCCAACCCGGTGTACGGCATGCCCGCGCTGCCCGACACCTCCCGGACCATCGGCCTGTCCACCTGCGGCCCGCTGCCCAACCCCTCGCCGAGCAACAACGCGCTGCCCGCGCAGGAGCCCGGCACCCGGCCGGCCCGCGCCCTGCCGTACCAGCCCAACGCCAACCTGGACCACTGGGACACCAACGCCAGCGGCGTCATGCACGTGTGGCTGAAGATGTCCAACGACGGCGCCGCCCGGCCCGCGCACTTCGCCGCCTACGCCAACGCCTACCGCAGCGGCGGCCCCTGGCAGTACACCGTCGCCTCCGGCAGCCCGGCCACCGACTTCTTCAACTGCGGCACCAACGGCTTCGGCAACGGCAAGTACGACCTCACCGTGGTCGGTCCCAACCGCTTCCTGCGCCGCTTCACCGGCGACCTCACCCAGCCGGGCAGGAACGCCGCCGTCACCGCCTCCTACGCGGTCGAGCCGGGCAGCGGCAAGCTGGCGGTCTACTTCCGGATGGCCAACTCCGGCAGCACCCCGATGACCTTCACCATCACCTCCGGCAACTACCGGACGGACGGCCCCTGGACGTACCAGGTGCCGGCCGGCGGCAGCACCAGCGACTTCTTCAACGCGGTCGCGTACAACAACGGCTGGTACGACTTCACCGTCACGGTGGACGCCGACAGCAGCTGGACCCAGCGCTTCACCGGCCACCTGGAGACGGGCGCGCCCAGCGTCAGCGGCTGAGCCCGACCACCCCGACCACCCCGGTCAGCCGTACGGGCCCCGCGGGAACCACGGATCGTGGACCTCGCGGGGCCCGTACGGCGTCAGCAGGGTGAAGGTGTGCACGCCCGCCGCGTACTCGGCCAGCTGGACCGCGCCGTAGCGGGTCTCCAGCTCGGCCTGCACCGGTACCGGCAGCTTGCTCAGCGCCCGGCGCAGCTGCAGCGCGTCGCGTCGGCTGATCGGGTGCGGGGCCCGCAGCACCAGCCGCAGTGGGCTGAGCGGCCCGGCGACCGGGACGCCGGTGCCCAGTTCGTAGCCGACCGCGCCGATCGGGCCGCAGGCGAGGCGGTGGTCCGCGACCAGCCGGCCGGCCTCCGGGAGCAGGGCCAGCGCCGGTATGTCGGTGATCCGCTCGGGGGCGAGCCGTGCCCGCCGTTCGGCCAGCCGCTCGGGCCGCAGGGTGCGGGCCACCGCCGCCCAGGGGGCCAGGGCGTCCAGCCGCTGGCCGGGGCGCGGGCCGCGTACGGTCACCGGCAGCCAGTGCTCGGGTGCGGCCTCCGGGGCCCGGGTGCAGTGCCGCGGCCGCGGGACGTCCACCGGGGTGCCGACCACGGCGGGCGCGCGGCCGACGGTCACCCACGGGTGCGCTCGCAGGACCGTGCGGGCCCAGTCCGGCAGCCCGCCGCCGGTCAGCGGGTGCAGCGAGCTGGGGCACTGCAGCAGCAGCAGGTCGTGGACGCCGGGCAGCCGCCCGTCCAGCGCGGCCAGCGGGCCGACCCGCCGGCGCGGTCCGTCGTGCAGTTCCTCGGCCGAGTTCCTCACACCGCCCACCTTCCGCCTGTCGGGCGCCCCCGACCACGGCCCTTCGACGCGTTCCCCGCACCGCCCACCCTCCGCCCGCCGGGCGCCTCCGGCTACGGCCCTTCGGCGCCTTCCGCCGGGACCAAAGGCTCAAGGTGCAGCCGTGTACGGCTGGTGTGAGAGTGGGGGCAGCCCGGAATTCCGTCGGTCCGTCCGCAAGAGCGTTCCGTTCGTGCAAGGAGGAGTCATGGGAATCTTGGACAGGTTGTTCCACCGGCCGCCGCAGCCCGGGAGTACGGGGGAGGGCCCGGCCCAGCGCGCCGCCCTCGCCCACGACGAGGCGGCCGACGCGTTCGGTGACGACGTCGAGCGCTCCCGGGAGACCGAGGAGAGGCGCGCCCAGGAGGAGGCCGACCGGCGCGCCGCCGAGAACATGACCGCCGAGGGAGACCCCTGGGACTGAGCCCGTCCCGTACGTCACCCGGACCGCGGCGGCAGCGGCGGGCGCCGCAGGTCCGGCCGGGGCGTGGACTCCGGCGGGGGCGCCGCCGCGGGCACGTCCTCCAGCAGCTCCAGGGCCAGCTGGACGGCGGTGACCAGTTCCGGATGGCGCCCCCGCGCCCAGTCCCGTGGGGTGCGCAGCACGTGCACGTCGGGCTCGACGCCCCGGTTCTCCACCGACCAGCCGAGCCCGCCGCTGAACCAGGAGGCGTTCTTCGGCACCGAGATCTGGGTGCCGTCGCCCAGGGCGTGCCGTCCGGTCATCCCGACCACCCCGCCCCAGGTGCGGTTGCCGATCACCGGGCCGAGCCCGAGCAGCTTGATCGCCGCGATGATCACGTCCCCGTCCGAACTGGTGGCCTCGTCGGCGAGCGCCACCAGAGGGCCGCGCAGCGCGTGCCGGGGCCAGCGGACGGGCTCGCGGTCACGGGTGAAGTCCCAGGCGAGAACGTGCCGGGTGAGCTTCTCCAGGACCAGTTCGGAGACGTTGCCGCCGGCGTTGCCGCGTACGTCCAGCACCAGCGCGGGCTTGTCGAGCTCGCGCCGCAGGTCCCGGTTGAACTGCGCCCAGCCGGAGCCGCCGAGGTCCGGGATGTGCAGGTAGCCGCACCGGCCGTCGCTCAGCTCGCGCACCAGGGAGCGGCGCTTGGCGACCCAGTGCTGGTAGCGGACGGCCCGCTCGTCGGTCAGCGGGGTGACGGTGATCCGCCGCACCGGGCCGTCCGGGCCGCTGCGCAGGGCCAGTTCGACGGTGGTGCCGCCGGTGCCGGCCAGCAGCGGCAGCGGTCCGCGCACCGGGTCCACCGGGCGGCCGCCCACCTCCAGCAGCTCGTCGCCGTCCCGGACGCCCTGGGCGGCGAGGGGGGCGCGGGCGCGCGGGTCGGAGGACTCGCCGGGCAGCACCCGGTCGACCAGCCAGCGGCCGTCGGGGGAGCGGTGGGCGTTGGCGGCGAGCAGCCCGAGCGGCTGCTGCGCGAGGGTGGGGCCCTCGGCGCGCCGGGAGGGGGTGACGTAGGCGTGCGAGGTGCCGAGTTCGCCGAGGAGTTCGCGCAGCAGGTCGGCGAAGTCGTCGGGTGAGCAGATGCGTTCCAGCAGCGGCTCGTACTGGGCGACCAGTGCGGGCCAGTCCAGGCCGGACATCCGCTCGTCCCAGAACTGGTCCCGGACGATCCGGGCCGCCTCGTGGTACGCCTGGCGCCACTCGGCGGCCGGGTGCACGGTGTGGGTGATCCGGCGCAGGTCGACGCCGGTTCCGGCGGAGGGGGCGCCGACCGGGATCACCCGCAGCGTCCCGGCCGAGTAGACCGCGATCGAGCCGCCGTCCCCGGAGACCGCGTAGCCGTCCAGCTTGTCCACCAGCGTGGTGCGGCTGCCCCGGGCAAGGTCGAAGTACTCCAGCGAGGGGCGGCCGGAGGTGTCCTCGGGGCTGGCGAAGGTCTGCCCGAGGGTGCCGGAGATCGGCCAGCGCAGCCAGAGCAGTCCGCCGCGCACCGCGTCGGTGGCCGAGTACTTGGAGGCGATCACCGGGAACTGCAGCAGCCGGTCGCCGATGCCCTGCGGGTCGACCCGGACGGTGCCGTCGCCGCCGCCGTCCCCGCGCGGGGCGCCGTCCTCGGCGGGTGCGGAGAACGGGGAGGGCGTGTCGGCGGTGAGCGGCACGAGGTACGGGCGGCAGCCGACCGGGAAGGAGAGGTCGCCGGTGTGCACGTCGTGGACCGGGTCGAAACCGCGCCAGGACAGGAAGGCCAGGTAGCGGCCGTCCCGTGTGAACACCGGCTGCTCGTCCTCGAAGCGGCCGTCGGTGATGTCGGTGATCGGGGCGGACGCGTCGGTGCGGGTGAGCCGGATCCGGCGCAGCGAGCGGCCGGCGGCCGGCTGGGACCAGGCGATCCAGTGCGAGTCGGGGGAGAACCGGGCGCTGGTGACCGGCCCGTAGCCGGAGGCGGCGAGCTCGCGGACCTCGCCGTCGGCGGCGGAGACCAGCAGCAGCCGCCCGTCCGAGGCGGTGACGGCGAGCTGGGCGCCGTCGGGGGAGGCGGTGAGCTCCAGGACCCGGCCGAGCTTCCCGGCTGCGAGCACCCGGTGGTGGTGCCGGGCCCCGCTGGTGAGCTCGGCGGGGACGTCGTGCCCCGGCAGCGGCATCACCTCGACGGCGTCGGCACCCAGGGCGTCGGTGATCCAGGCCGCCTCGCCGGTGTGCCCGAGCACCACCGGCAGCCGGGTCCGCACCCCGGGGGTGTCGGCGAGCGCGCGGGCCGGGCCGTCCTTGTGGGTGAGCCAGTACTGGCTGCCGCGCACGGTGACGACCCCGGCCCGGCCGGTCCGGTCGCAGGCGAGGTCCCTGACCTGGGAGGCGGCACTGACCTGGTACGGGCGGCGGCCGGCCCGGGCGCCGCCGAGCGGGACGTGCAGCCGGCGCGGGGCGGGGGCGTCCAGTCCGTCGAGCAGCCAGAGGTCGCCGGCGTGCTGGTAGACGATCCGGGTGCCGTCGGTGGCGGCCTCGCGGGCGTAGTAGGAGGCGTGGTCGGTGTGCCGGCGCAGGTCGGTGCCGTCGGGGCGGCAGGAGTAGAGGTTGCCGATGCCCTCGTGGTCGGAGAGGAAGGCGATCCGGTCGCCGACCGGCATGGGGGAGGCGAGGTGCCCGGTGTGCTCGGGCAGGATCAGTTCGCCGTCCGCCCAGAGCCGGCCGATCGCGCCGCCGCGGTAGCGCTTCCAGGCGGCGGGTTCGTGCGGGGCGGAGCCGGTGAGCAGGACGGTCCGCTCCCGGCTCATCTGGGCGTCGCCGACCGGCCCCCAGGGCATCCGGCGGCCGGGGGAGCCGTCGACGGGCAGGGCGTGCGCCCAGGTGTAGTGGCCGAAGGGCTCGTGGAAGGAGGTGACGGCCAGCACCTCGCCGTCCGGCAGCCAGCCGCGCACCCGGGTGTCCTGGTTGCCCCAGTAGCTGAGCCGCTGGGCCTCGCCGCCCTCGACCGGGGCGGTCCACACCTCGGGGGTCAGGCCGAGCCAGCTGGTCCAGGCGAGGGTGGTGCCGTCCGGGGAGAACCGGGGGTTGCTGACCCGGGTGCGGTCGCAGCCCACCCGCCAGGCGCGGCCGGTGGCGGCGCCGTCGGCGTCCAGCGGGGCGAGCCAGACGTCGTCCTCGGCGGTGAAGGTGAGCAGGCCGCCGTGCAGGTGGGGGTGGCGGAGGTAGCCGGGCGAAGTCACCCCTCCATCCTTCGACGGGGTGTCACCCCCGGCAACCGGAGGAGCCGGGAACCGGTCTGGACCATTGACAGCGCGCGGGCGGATCCACTTCAGTGGTCTAGTCCAACTTGGGAGCCAGGCCGGGCCGTTCCCCCCACTGGCGCGTGCTCCGGCGTGCCCTCGGACGTCCCCCACGACCGCGCCACCGCAGGAGCACCCGCATGCGCAATCCCACCGTGCACGGACACCGCCGTGCCGCGCTCGCCGCCGGCACCGCATCCGCCGTCGCCGCCGCCACCCTGGTCGGCGTCACCCTGGGCTTGGCGCCCGCCGCCTCGGCCGGGGAGTTCCTGGGCAACGGCGGCTTCGAGTCCGGCTCGCTCGGCCCCTGGAGCTGCTCCGGCGGCTCCGGCAGCGTCGTCACCGGCCCGGTGCACGGCGGCAGCCACGCGCTCGCCGCCGCGGCCACCGCGGGCGACACCGCGCAGTGCGCCCAGACCGTCACCGTCGCGCCCGGCACCACCTACACGCTGAGCGCCTGGGTCAACGGCTCGTACGTCTACCTGGGCGTCGACGGCGGCGGCCCCAGCACCTGGACACCCGGCACCGGCGGCGCGTACCAGAAGCTCAGCGTCAGCTTCACCACCGGCGTCACCCAGACCAGCGCGACCGTCTACACCCACGGCTGGTACGGGCAGGGCACCTACTACGCGGACGACGTCTCGCTGGACGGCCCGGGCGCCCCCAGCCCGACCCCGACCCCGACGCCGACCGGCACGCCCACGCCCACGCCGACACCCACCGGCACGCCCACCGGCACCCCGACGGGGACTCCCTCCGGCAGCCACACCCTCGTCGGCTACCTCCACGCCAGCTTCGCCAACGGCGCCGGCTACACCCGGATGGCCGACGTCCCCAACTCCTGGGACATCATCGACCTCTCCTTCGGCGAGCCCACCTCCCCGACCTCCGGCGACATCCGCTTCAACCGCTGCTCGGCCATCGACTGCCCGACCGTCGAGTCCGACGCCGACTTCAAGGCCGCCATCGCCGCCAGGCGCGCCCGGGGCAAGAAGGTGCTGATCTCGATCGGCGGCCAGAACGGCCAGGTCCAGCTGACCACCGCCGCCGCCCGGGACACCTTCGTGAGTTCGGTCTCGGCGATCATCGACAAGTGGGGCCTGGACGGCCTGGACATCGACTTCGAGGGACACTCGCTGTCCCTCGACACCGGCGACACCGACTTCAAGAACCCGAAGAGCGCGGTCGTCGTCAACCTGATCTCGGCGCTGAAGACCCTCAAGGCCAAGTACGGGCCCGGCTTCGTGCTGACCATGGCGCCGGAGACCTTCTTCGTCCAACTCGGCTACCAGTACTACGGATCCGGCCCGTGGGGCGGTCAGGACCCGCGCGCCGGGGCGTACCTGCCGGTCATCCACGCGCTGCGCGACGACCTCACCCTGCTGCACGTCCAGGACTACAACTCCGGCTCCGTCATGGGCCTGGACAACCAGTACCACTCGATGGGCGGCGCCGACTTCCACGTCGCGATGACCGACCTGCTGCTCAAGGGCTTCCCGGTCGCGGGCAACACCAACAACGTGTTCCCGCCGCTGCCCGCCTCCAAGGTCGCCATCGGCATGCCGGCCACCACCGACGCGGGCAACGGCCACGTCGCCCCGGTCGAGGTGGACAAGGCGCTGGACTGCCTCACCAAACTGACCAACTGCGGGGCGTACGTGCCGCGTTCGGGTGCCCAGCCGAACCTGGCCGGGCTGATGACCTGGTCGATCAACTGGGACCAGTTCGGCGGGCGGGAGTTCTCCAAGAACTTCGACGGCTACTTCGGCCGCTGACCCGACGTCGGGGACCGTGCTTGAACCTGACACCGGTGTGAGGTCCAAGCATGGTCCCCATGGCGACCACACAGCTCACAACCACGGTATCCCCCAAGGCCCTTCCGCTCCCCGCCCTGCTCGCCCTGGCCACCGCCGTCTTCGTCACGGCGCTCACCGAGACCCTGCCGGCCGGTGTGCTTCCCGGGATGAGCGACGCCCTCGGCGTCGGCGAATCCGCCACCGGGCAGGCCGTCACGGTCTACGCGATCGGCACCGCCGCCACCGCGATCCCGCTCACCGCCGCCACCGCCGGCTGGGGCCGCAAGCGGCTGCTGCTCACCGCGATGGCCGGCTTCGCGCTGGCCAACACCGTCACCGCGGCCTCCACCAGCTACCCGCTCACCCTGGCGGCCCGCTTCCTCGCGGGCGTCGCGGCCGGCCTGGCCTGGGCGCTGCTGGCCGGGTACGCGCGGCGGCTGGTGCCGGTCGACCGGCAGGGCCGGGCCATGGCGGTGGCGATGGCGGGAGTGCCGGTGGCGCTGTCCCTGGGAGTGCCGATCGGCACCTTCCTCGGCCAGGTGCTCGCCTGGTGGGTGCCCTTCCTGGCCATGACGGCACTGGCGCTCGGCGTGATCGGCTGGATCGCGGCCCTGCTTCCCGAGCAGTCCGGCCGGCCCGGGGGCGGGCGCGCCCCGGTGCGCAGTGCGCTCGGCGTCCCCGGGGTGGTGCCGGTGCTCGCCGTGACGGTGCTCTTCGTGCTCGCCCACACCATCCTGTTCACCTACGTCACGCCCTTCCTCGACCGGGCCGGGCTCGGCGGGTCCGCCGACTCCGTCCTGCTGGTCTTCGGACTGGCCTCGCTCGCGGGCGTCTGGCTCGTCGGCGCCCACATCCACCGCAGGCTGCGGCAGTTGACGATCGGCGGCGCGCTGCTGGTCGCGGTGACCGCGGCCCTGCTCGGCCTCGGGTCGCACAGCGCGCCGCTGGTGTACCCGGCCGCCCTGCTCTGGGGCCTGGGCTGGGGCGGCGTGCCGACCCTGCTGCAGACCGCCGTCGGCGACGCGGGCGGCGAACGGGCGGACGCCGCCCAGGCGATGCTGGTCACCCTGTGGAACGCCGCGATGGCGGGCGGCGGGCTGGTCGGCGGCCTGGTGCTCGGCCGGCTCGGCACCGGCGCCCTGCCCTGGACGGTGCTCGCCCTGCTGCTGCCCGTCCTCGCGCTGACCCTCGCCGCCCGCCGCCACGGCTTCCCGGCGGTCCGCCGTCAGCCCTGAAGCAGCCGGTGCGCCCCCGCCACGACCTCCGGGGACGCCTTCGCCAGCGAACCGGCCACGTACGGCGGCTGGGGGTCGTACTCGATGAGCAGCTGGATCGCCTGCGCGGTCTCGTCCCCGGCGATCAGGCCGGTCAGCGTCAGCGCGAGGTCGATCCCGGCCGAGACCCCGGCCGCGGTGGCGTACTTGCCGTCGACCACGATCCGCTCGCTGCCGGTCGGCTCGGCGCCGAACCGGGGGAGCTGGTCCAGCACGCCCCAGTGGCTGGTGGCCCGGCGGCCCCTGAGCAGCCCGGCCGCGCCCAGCAGCAGCGAGCCGGAGCAGACCGAGGTGGTCCAGGTGGTGGTCGCGTCGATCCGGCGCACCCAGTCGAGCACCGCCTCGTCGGTCAGCTGCGCCTCGGTGCCGGGCCCGCCGGGCACCAGCAGCAGGTCGGCCGAGTCCACCTCGTCCAGGGCGGCGTCCGCGGTGATCGCCAGGCTGGTCAGGTCGTTGCGGACCGGCCCGCGCCCGGCGGCGGTGAAGACCACCTCGGCGCCGGGGATGCGGGACAGCACCTCGTACGGGCCGACCGCGTCCAGGGTGGTGAAGTCGGGGTAGAGCAGGACTGCGATGCGCATCAGTGACCTCCAGCGGGTGCGGAACGGAAGCGGCGTCGGTACTCGGCGGGCGGGGCGGCCAGGGACCGGACGAAGGCGCGCCGCATCGCCTCCGGGGTGCCGTAGCCGCAGGAGCGGGCGATCTCCTCGATGCCGTCGTCGGTGTCCTCCAGCAGCCGCCGGGCGGCCTCCAGTCGGACCCCGTCCACGTACCGGCCCGGGGGCACCCCCACCTCGGCGGCGAAGGCCCGGGCGAAGTGCCGCGGCGAGAGCGCCGACCGGTGGGCCAGCGCCTCGACCGACAGGTCGGCCTCCGGGTGCTCGGCGATCCACCGCTGGACCTCGCGCAGCGGCTGCCGGGCCGCCACCTGCGCGGCCAGCTGGGTGCTGAACTGGGCCTGGTTGCCCGGCCGCCGAAGGAAGACCACCAGGTGACGGGCGATCAGCAGGGCGGTGTCCCGCCCGAAGTCCTCCTCGACCAGGGCCAGCGCCAGGTCGATCCCGGCGGTGACCCCGGCCGAGGTGGCGACGTGCCCGTCCCGGACGTGGATCGGATCCGGGTCGACGGTCACGTCCGGGAACCGCCGGGCCAGCTCCTCGCAGTACGCCCAGTGGGTGGTCGCCCGGCGACCGGACAGCAGTCCGGCCTCGCCGAGCAGGAAGGCCCCGGTGCACACCGACACCACCCGCTCGGCCCGGCCGGCCAGCTCCCGGATCCGTTCGACCAGGACGCCCTCCGGGTCCTCGAAGGGCTCCCCGCCGGGAACCAGCAAGGTGTGCACCGGCCCGACCTCGGCCAGGTCCGCGTCCGGCAGCAGGCGCAGCCCGCTGCCGCTGCGCACCGGCCGACCGCCGGGAGAGGCCGTGGTCACCCGGTACGCCGCCCCCGGCTGCCGGGTGGCCGCGCCCGCCCCCGCGAACACCTCCACCGGGCCGGTGACGTCCAGGCTCTGCACGCCGTCGTAGAGGACGACGACCACGCTGCGCGCTCTCATGCGGCCAGCCTGTCAGCGGCCCCGGACGGCAGCAATGACCTGTTTCCCACCTTTTCTGCCACCGGCCGGGCACGCGAGACGCGGGGGCGCGGAAACGCCGGAAGGCCCTCCGCTCTCGCGAAGGGCCTTCCGGCTGTCTGTGCGCCGCCAGGGACTCGAACCCCGGACCCGCTGATTAAGAGTCAGCTGCTCTAACCAACTGAGCTAGCGGCGCCTGCTGACGTGGAGAACATTACCTGGTCAGCGGCCGAAACACACAATCGGCCCGGACGGCCCCGGCGGCATCAGGCGGTGAGCACCACCTTGCCCCTGACGTGGCCGGTCGCGACCAGCCGGTGCGCCTCCTCGGCCTTCTCCAGCGGCAGCGTCTCGGCGATCTCCAGCCCGAGCCCGCCCGCCTCCCACAGCCGTACCAGCTCGGCCAGCCGCTCGGCCGTGCGCGGCCCCCGCAGTCCCCGGACGCCCAGCCGTTCGGCCTCCGGGTAGTCGACCACGGTGCCGATCCGGTCCCGGTCGGCGACCAGTTCGACGGAGGCCGCCAGGGCGCCCCGCCCCGCGGCGTCGAAGGCCGCGTCCACTCCCTGCGGCGCGACCGCCCGGACCCGCTCGACCAGGCCCTCGCCGTACGTGACCGGGACGGCGCCCAGCTCCCGCAGGTAGTCGTGGTTGCGCTCGCTCGCGGTGCCGATCACGGTGGCGCCCCAGGCCCGGGCGAGCTGGACGGCGACGGTGCCGACCCCGCCCGCGGCGCCGTGCACCAGCACGGTGTCGCCGGGGCCGACCCCGAGCAGGGTGAGCGCCAGGTGGGCGGTCTGGCCGGAGGCGGAGAGCGCGCCGGCCTGCTCCCAGGGCATCCCGGCGGGCTTGGCCACCAGCTGGGCGGCGTCCACCGCGACCAGCTCGGCCTGGCAGCCCAGCAGCCGGAAGCCCAGCACCTGGTCGCCGACCCGCCGGCCGTCGACGCCGGGCCCGAGCCGGTCCACCACCCCGGCGAACTCGTTGCCGAGGACGAACGGCGGCTCGGCCGTCATCCCCGGCGGACGGAAGCCCTCCCGGATCGCGAGGTCCACCGGCTGCACCCCGGCGGCGTACACCCGCACCCGGACCTCCCCCGCGCCGGGCTCGGGGCCGGGCACCTCGGTGACCCGCAGGACCTCCGGACCGCCGGGCCCCGGTACGGTGACCGCCTTCATGGGGTGCTCCTCTCGTCGCTTCGCCGCTCAACGCCCCCGATCCTCGAACTTGAAGTGCGCTTGAGGTCAAGCGCCCGTTCGGTGTGTCCTCACCTATGGGCGCATTGTCAGATTTATCCTGGGCGGCGCTCAGCCGTCCGTCGTCGATCCGCCGCCGATCCGTCGTCGATCCGCCGTCGATCCGCCGTCGATCCGCCGTCGAGAGGAACTTCCCCGTGGGCCAGCTGCCCCTGTTCTTCCTGGTGCTGCTCGCCTCCGTGGTGACGATGCCACTCGCCCGCAGGACGGGTGTGCCGCAACCGGTCCTGATGACCCTGCTCGGCATCGTCATGGCGCTCGTCCCGCAGATCCCCAACGTCGAGATCCAGCCCGCGCTGATCCTCCCGCTGGTCCTGCCGCCGTTGATCTTCGCCGTCGCCCGGCGCTCCTCGGTCCGCTACTTCAAGGCCAACGCCCGCTCGATCCTGTTGCTGGCCGTCGCCCTGGTGGTGGTCACCACGATCGCCGTGGCCGGCACCGTGCACTGGCTGCTGCCCGCGCTGCCGCTGGCCGCCGCGATCGCGCTCGGCGCGCTGGTCTCCCCGCCCGACCCGGTGGCCGCCGTCGCGGTGGCCGGCAGCATCGGACTGCCCCGGCGCCTGGTGGCCATCCTGGAGAGCGAGGGCCTGTTCAACGACGTCACGGCGATCGTCATCTACTCCCTGTCCATCGAGGCGATGGTCAGCGGCGACTTCTCGGTCGGCGACGCCGCGCTGCGCTTCGTGCTGTCCGCGGTGCTCGCCGTCGTCGTCGGCGTCGGGCTCGGCTGGGTGAACGCCAGGCTCGCCGAACGCCTGGACGACCCGACCCAGCAGGTCGCGCTCAACCTGCTGGTGCCCTTCGCCGCCTACACCCTCGCCGAGGAGATCCACGGCTCCGGCGTGCTCGCCGTGGTGATCTGCGCGCTCTACCTCGCCGAGCGGGCCGCCGACGCCGACGCCGTCTCCTACCGGTTGGTCGGCAACGCCTTCTGGGAGGTGGTCGAGATCCTGATCACCGGGGTCGCCTTCGGCCTGATCGGCCTGGAGCTGGCCACCGTGCTCGCGGAGGCCGGCCGCGGCTGGACCGGCTTCCTCGGCGACGCCGCCGTGGTCATCGCGGTCGTGGTGCTGGTCCGGCTGCTCTGGCTGCTGCCCGCCGGCTGGCTGTCGAAGAAGGTGCGCAAGGGCGACGACGAGGACACCCCGTTCAGCTGGAAGGAGAGCGTGGTTCTCTGGTGGTCCGGCATGCGCGGCGTGGCCACCGTCGCCCTGGCCCTCGCCATCCCGCTCACCCAGCACTCCGGCGCGGACTTCCCGGAGCGCGGCCGGCTGGTCTTCATCGCCTTCAGCGTGGTGCTGTTCACCCTGCTGGTCCAGGGCCTGACCCTGCCCTGGCTGGCCAAGCGCCTCAAGCTGGACATCGACCAGGACCGGCACGAGCAGGCCGTGCGCGAACTCTGGTGGCGGGCCGCCAAGGCCGGGCTCAAGCGGCTCGGCGAACTGGAGGAGCAGGACCGGCTGCCCGCCGAGCTCGCCGACCGCCTGCGGGACCGTCAGCACGACCGGCTGGCCCGGCTCTGCCCGGAGAAGTACGCCGAGGAGGAGGCCGCCGAGGCCAAGCAGCGCCTCGCCCAGTGGCGGGCCGCGGCGGAGGTCGAGCAGGAGATGATCGCCGCCTCCCGGCGTGAGATGCTCGCCGCCCGCAGCGAACTCGGCGCCGACCCCGAACTGGTCGACCAGGTGCTGCGCGGACTGGACCTGCGCTCGGAGCGGAAGTGACGGGCAGGCGGAAGCGGCTCGTCCCCGAAACGGCTTGCACCCCGAAATGGCGGGCACGCGGAAGTGACGGGCAGGCGGAAGTGACGGGCAGTCCGCGCGTGCCGGTCGGAATGTGCGCGACGCCCTCCGGGGTTGCATAGGCTGAACCCGGGCAGGCCGTCAACGGAGTCGGCGCACCACCAGTACCGCCACGACCTCGCGAACACACCCTCACGCCTGGCCCTGCCGGTTTCTGCACCCAGATGAATCGAGGACCCACCGATGTCGGAGACCCGCGCCGACGCCCGCACCCCGCTCGACCGCACCCCGCAGTGGGCCGCCCTGGCCAAGCACCGGTCCGAGCTGGGCGAGACCCACCTGCGCGAGCTGTTCGCCGCCGACCCCGAGCGCGGCCGCACCCACACCCTCCAGGTCGGCGACCTGCACGTGGACTACGCCAAGCACCTGGTCACCGACGAGACGCTGGAGCTGCTGCGCGACCTCGCCGCCGCCACCGGCGTCGCCGAGCTGCGGGACGCCATGTTCCGCGGCGAGAAGATCAACATCACCGAGGGGCGCGCCGTCCTGCACACCGCACTGCGGGCCCCGCGCGACGCCGTGATCGAGGTCGACGGCGTCAACGTCGTCCCGGAGGTGCACGCCGTCCTGGACAAGATGGCGGCCTTCGCCGACCGGGTCCGCAGCGGCGAGTGGAAGGGCCACACCGGCAAGCCGATCCGCACCGTGGTCAACATCGGCATCGGCGGCTCGGACCTCGGCCCGGCGATGGCCTACGAGGTGCTCCGCCCGTACACCAAGCGCGACCTGGACGTCCGCTTCGTGTCCAACGTGGACGGCGCCGACCTGCACGAGGCGGTCCGCGACCTCGACCCGGCCGAGACCCTGTTCATCGTCGCCTCGAAGACCTTCACCACCATCGAGACCATCACCAACGCGGTCTCCGCGCGGTCCTGGCTGCTCGACGGCCTGGGCGCCGGCACCGAGGCGGTGGCCAAGCACTTCGTCGCGCTGTCCACCAACGCCCAGGGCGTGCAGGACTTCGGCATCGACACCGCCAACATGTTCGAGTTCTGGGACTGGGTCGGCGGCCGCTACTCCTACGACTCGGCGATCGGCCTCTCGCTGATGATCGCCATCGGCCCGGACGCCTTCCGCGAGATGCTGGACGGCTTCCACCTGGTCGACGAGCACTTCCGCACCGCCCCGCCGGAGCAGAACGTCCCGCTGCTGCTCGGCCTGCTGGGCGTCTGGTACGGCGCGTTCTTCGACGCCCAGGCGCACGCGGTGCTGCCCTACTCGCACTACCTGTCCAAGTTCACCGCCTACCTCCAGCAGCTGGACATGGAGTCCAACGGCAAGTCGGTGACCCGCGACGGCACCCCGGTCGGCTGGCAGACCGGCCCGGTGGTCTGGGGGACCCCCGGCACCAACGGTCAGCACGCCTACTACCAGCTGCTGCACCAGGGCACGAAGGTCATCCCGGCCGACTTCATCGGCTTCGCCAAGCCGGTCGCCGACCTGCTCCCCGGCCTGGTCGCCCAGCACGACCTGCTGCTGGCCAACTTCTTCGCCCAGACCCAGGCGCTGGCCTTCGGCAAGACCCCGGAGGAGGTCGCCGCCGAGGGCGTGCCGGCCGAGCTCGTCCCGCACAAGACCTTCAAGGGCAACCACCCGACCACCACCATCCTGGCCGCCGAGCTGACCCCCTCGGTGCTGGGCCAGCTGGTCGCGCTGTACGAGCACAAGGTGTTCGTCCAGGGCGCGGTCTGGAACATCGACTCCTTCGACCAGTGGGGCGTCGAGCTGGGCAAGGTGCTCGCCAAGCGGATCGAGCCGGTGCTGCTCACCGGCGAGGGCGGCGAGCAACTGGACAGCTCCACCGCCGAGCTGGTCGCCCGGTACCGCTCGCTGCGCGGCCGCTGAACCCCGGCCGGGCCGTCCGCTCCGGCGGGCGGTCCGGCTCGTCCGCCCCTGTCCGGTGCCCGGGCGGAAAACGCCGGAAGGCCCTTCGCTCTCGCGAAGGGCCTTCCGGCTGTCTGTGCGCCGCCAGGGACTCGAACCCCGGACCCGCTGATTAAGAGTCAGCTGCTCTAACCAACTGAGCTAGCGGCGCCTGCTGACAGAGAAGACTCTAGCAGCGGGCCGCGTCCGAGCCAAAATCGAATACCGGTCGCCTTCCGTTCACCCGCCCGTCACGACGACCGGCTCGGCCGGAACGCCCACGCCGGGCTCGCGCGCCGCCCGTACGCAGGCCCAGAGCACCACCGAGGCCCCGGGCAGCCAGGGCTCCCGCTCGTCGGGGGCGACGATCCAGCGGCCCGAGCCCTGGCCGGGGGAGTCCGGGCCGTGCACCATCCGCTGCAGCGGCGGCACCGTCACCGCGTCGCCCCGGCCGTGGCAGAGCAGCGGCGGCACGTCCCGGGCCCACTCCTCCCAGGCCAGCAGTCGGCGCAGCCGCGGCGCCGCGCCGGGCTGGACGAACAGCAGGGTGCGCCCCCGGTAGCCCGCGACCGGGCCGCAGCCGGGGCCGGAGGCCCACAGCTCGTCCAGCACCCGGCGGCCGAACAGCGACGGCATGCTGATCACGTCGAAGGCCCGCCCGCAGGGCAGTACCGAGGGCGCCCACGGGCGGGCCTCCCAGAGGGCGCGCATGCTGCGCGGGAACTCGCTCGCGGAGGCGAGCCAGGCCTCCCCGGCCACGGAGACGTACTCCACCGACTGTTGCGTCCAGATGTCCACGCCCAGCAGCCTGCGCCGTGCGCGGTCCCGATGGGGCGGAAAGCGCGGTTCACCGGACAGGTCGGCGGGCGATCGCGTACCCTCCGCCGCTGGCATATGCCAGGGACCGGTCCTCGCGGCGGGTCAGTCCTCGTGCCGGCGCGGCTGGAGCAGGCCGCGGCCGTACTCGATCATCTTGGCGGCGTAGTCCGGGGTCCAGTCCGCCCGCTCGGCGATCTCGGTGTTCGAGAGCGCGTCGAACCGGCGCGGGTCCGCGAGCTGTGCGGCGGCGACGGCCTGGAAGTCGGTGGCCCGCTCGGCGGCGGCCCGGAAGGCCAGGGCCAGTTCGGTGGAGCGGCGCAGCAGCTCTGCGGGGTCGTCGATCGACTCCAGGTCGAAGAATCGTTCCGGCTCCGGTTCGGCGGACTGCGGCTCGAACAGGAGCTGCGCGGGGCGCTGGCGCCTGGGGGGCTCGGGCGTCTCGGCGGGGGAGTCGGGCATGGACGGACACCTCCGGGGTCTCGGGTGAGGGCAGGCGGGCGGGCTGCTCCGGGCCGCACCGCCCGGTTGTGGCCGTCGTCCATTGTCTCGCGGCGGCGGCCGGTAGCGGAACGGTGCGCGTGCGGGCGCTATTCCCGGGCGCGCGCCCGAGGAGTGCTCCAGGCGCCGCGCTTCCAGGTCGCATGCGAACCGGTTGTGCTCTGTGCAAGTCGTCCACCGAAAGCCCTCACCGAACCGGGAGCACCCCATGCGCGCACCGTCCACCGGCCTCCTGCTGGCCGCCGCCGTCCTGACCGCGGCCGCGGCCACCGTGGCCGCCGCACCCGCCTTCGCCGCCGAGACCGCCAAGGTCGTCACCGGGGCGCCGAGCGGTCCGGGCGGCGCCTCGACCGCGACCTGCCCGGCCGGCACCCACCTGACCGGCGGCGGCTACCGGCTCCAGCCCGACGCGGCCGGACCGGTGCGCGCCAACGGGCCGACCGCCGACGCGACCGGCTGGAGCGCCCAGGCCGAGCGCGGGTCCGTGGTCGCCTTCGCGGTGTGCGAGACCGAGGACTGACCACCGGGCCGGGTCCACCGGCACTACCGCAGGTGGACCCGGTGGCCGCTCAGGTGCTCGAGGACCTGGTGATTGGCCTCCCAGCCGTCCGGGAAGGCCACCGGGACGCCCAACTGCACCGGCTCGGTGGACGGGTGTTCGTCCAGCAGCTCGGCGATCCCGGCCCGGGCGACCACGATGCAGGCGTGCCGGTGCCGGGAGGCGAGCACGCAGAGCCGGCCGGTCTCCAGGTGGAAGGCCGTCGCGTCGGGGCGTCCGGAGAGCGGGTGCAGCACCACGGTGACGTCGTACTCCCGGCCCTGCAGCCGGTTGGCGGTGTCCACCGTGACGGCCGGCCCGGTCGTGCCGTCCACCGGCACCCCCACCTTGAGCAGGGCCGCCCGGACGGCCGCCGCCTGGTCCCGGTGCGCGGTGCCGACGGCGATCCGGTCCGCGGTGAGCGGGGCCTCGCCCTGCTCGGACCGGGCGGTCAGCCCGCGCTCCAGCAGTCGCCGTACGGTGGCCGCGACGGCCGCCACCGCCTGCGGGTCGGTCCGTACGGTGTGCCGGGCGGGCAGCTCCAGCAGCGCCCAGCCGTGCTCGGCCGCCCGGTCGATCACCGCGTCCAGCGCCGAACCGTCCGGGCGGACGGCCGGGGTCAGCCGGCGGTCCTCCGGGCCGGTGCCGGAGCGGAACGGCGTGTACGGGTAGAACGCCCGCGAGATCAGCGGCGCCGCGCTGGCCGGCAGCCGCCAGGAGACCGGCAGCCGGTGCGGCTCGATCTGCGGGTTGTGCGCCAGCATGGTGACCACGGCGCTGCTGGACGGGTCGTAGGACAGGCCCGCCCACTGCTCGGTGCCGACCACGGTGAACGGGTCCAGCTGGCCCGGGTCGCCGACGAACAGTGCCCGCTCGAACAGCCGGGCCACCGCGAGCAGGGCGTCCGAGCGCATCTGGTACGCCTCGTCGACGATCGCGTGCCGCCACGGCGCCTCGGCCCGCACCCACTGCCACTTGGCGGAGGTCGAGATCACCACGTCCTGCTCGACCAGGTCGGCGACCTTGTCGGAGGGCGTGACGTTGGCGTGCCGGAGCACCTCCGGCCCGGGCCGGGAGTCGGCCGCGTGCAGCCGGCCGATCGTCAACTCCGGTGCCTTCTCGGCCAGCCGGCCCACCAGGTCGTCCACCTGGCCGTTGGTCTGGGCGACGATCATCAGCCGTTCACCGGCCGCCACCAGCTCGCGGGCGGCCCGCACCACCAGGGTCGACTTCCCGGCTCCGGGCGGGGAGTCCACCACCACACCGCGCGGCGCACCGGCCGACGGGTGGACGGTAGCCGCCAGGATGCGGGCCACGGCGGCGTCGGCCGCCGCACCCGGGGGCTGCTCGCTCATCATTCCCAATCCTCGGAGGCAGCGACGGTGGCCGACGGGCCGGTGGCCGACGGGCCGGTGCCGGGCGGGCCGGCGACGGGCGCGGTGCCGGGCGGGCCGCCGTGGGTCCACGGGGTGTCGTCCGGCTCCGGAAGCGGCGCCGACTGGCGGACCGTCAACTCGAACAGGGTGAAGGTGACCGGCTCACCGGGCTCCGGCAGGCTGCCCGGCTCGGGCTCCTTCTTGCGGCCCATGCCGGACAGCACCCGCAGGGTGACGGTGCCCTCGGCCGGCTCGACCGCCACGATCCGCGCCTTCTGCGCGGACGGGCCGTGCACCCGGTGCGCCTCCCGGCCGAGGTCGGCGTGCGGGCGGTCGGCGGTGCGCAGGGTGACCAGCGGGCGCGGCTTGGGGGAGCGGCCGGTGGTGTCGTACTCCAGCACCACCTCGGTCACCACCCCGCTGAACGCCTCACCGGACAACCGGTGCTCGGCCATCGCCAGCGGATCGTCCAGCGCCTCCTGGACGTCCAGCCGGGCCTGCTCGCGCTCGCGCTGGGCGAGCTTGCGGGCCGCGGTGACGGCGTCGTCCTGCCGGGGCTGCGGCGGCTCGCCGGCCGCGAGGCGGTCCCGGTGGCCGGTGTAGGACCAGCGGTCGCCGGTCCAGCGCTCCTCCAGGTGCCCGGCCGGGGGCAGGGTGCGCAGCAGGTCCAGGCCCTGCCAGACGTCCCGCCAGGTGGGCAGCAGGACGGCCCGCAACGCCCGCTCCAGGTGTTCGACGGCCGAGCGGACGGCCGCCCGGGCGTGCTCGGCAGCGGCCTCGTCGCCCTGCTCGGTGCTGTGCTGCAGGGCGTTGACGGCCGCGTCGTAACGGGCGATCGCCGGGGCGAGCACCCCCGCGTCGAAGGCCGGGTCGGTGGCCGGACCGGCCGGCGGGTGCACCAGCTGCCCGTGCTCGTCGCGCTCGGACTCGGCCAGCTCGGCGGCCTGCGCGCCGGTCAGCCCCGGCGGAGGGAAGTGCCAGGCCAGCCGGGCCGCCAGGTGCTGGTCCTCCAGATGGCTCTGGCCGGTTGCCCAGTGCCGGGCGAGCAGGCCGGTCATCGGCAGCAGCAGGCTGGAGCCGGGCACCTGGGCGCGGTCGGTGAGGTGGGTCAGCCAGCGGCCGAGCAGCGGCACCCGCAGCGGCGCCGGGTGGGGGCCCGGCTCGGCGTCCTCGACGGTGCGGCGGAAACGGGTCGACCGGCCGATCAGGGCGAGGTGGTGCACGCCCGCAGCGTTGGGCACGATCAGCTGCGGCGCGTCGGTGCACAGCTCGCGGAACACCTGGGTCTTCTCGCCGGTCTCCGGATCCTTCTCGGAGCCCTCGATCTGCTCGACGTCCGTGCCGAAGGACTCCAGGTAGGGCAGCAGGTCGGCGGCCAGTTCGGCCAGGAAGTCGAACCGCAGGGTGCGGTTGAGCGGCTGGGGCACCAGGTGCAGCCGGGGCGCGTCCCGGTCGGTGCCCAGCATCACGGCCAGCGGCGCACCGGACTCACCGGCGGCGGTCAGCGGGACGAGCACCATCGGGCGCTCGGAGAGGTGCCGGTGCCGGACGGTGGCCAGCGGCTCGGCCCGCCCGCTGCGGACGGCCTCCAGCCGGGCGAGGGTGGTCAGGAGACTCATGCGCCCTCCTCGCTTCGCTCGGCAGGGGCATTCGCCCACCCGCACCTCTTGATGATTCGCTCGCTGCGCTCGCTCATGCGCCCTCCCCGCTTCGCTCGGCAGGGGCATTCGCCCACCCGCACCTCTTGATGATTCGCTCGCTGCGCTCGCTCATGCGCCCGCCGGGTTTCGTTCCGTACCCAGGCGGTCCGCACCCGGGTGCCCCGTACCCAGTGCTTCCGCGCGCAGGGCGGCGGCATAGGCCAGGCGTTCGGCCGCCTCGTGCGCGCCGTCGGTGCCGTCGGCGCCGTGCGTGTCGTCGGCGTCCGGGGCGGCCGTGTCCGGGGTGCCCGCCCCGGATGCGGCGGCCAGCGCCTCGGCGACCGTACGGATGCTGCCCAGCTGGCCGCGCACGCCCCGGCCGAGCTGCTCGACCCGGTCGTCGCGGCGGGCCCGGGCACGGCAGTGGAAGCCGAGTTCGCAGGTGGAGAGGCAGTCCGGGCTGTAGGCGGCGGGCACCGCCTCGACCGCGGCGGTCAGCTGCTCGGCGCTCCGGGCCGGGGCGCCGTCCTCGTCGGTGGCGAGGTCGAAGTCGGTGCCCGGCGGCAGTGCCGCCAGCAGCCGGCCGATGCCGGTCATCCGGCTCAACTGGCGGCGGGTGGTGGCCAGCTCGCGGCGGACGTCGACGGCGACCGCGGTCGGCCGGTTGCCGAAGTCCTTCGGGCAGACCAGCAGCACGCTGGTGCGGGGGCTGCCCGGCAGCCCCTGCTCGGTGTACGGGTCGTCGGCGAGCGGCAGCCCGGCGGCCGCGGCGGCGGCGTGCTGGAGCGCCAGCACGTACACCGCGGCCTGCCGGGCGGCGGCGCCGACCTTGGCCGGGTCCGCGCTGCCGTCCAGGACCGGGAAGGACTTGATCTCGACCACCGTGCACCGGCCGCCGTGCACCACCAGGGCGTCCGGCTCCAGGTAGGCGGTGCTGCCGGCCACGGCGAGCCGCAGCATCGGGTGGTCCAGCAGCGTCCAGGCGTCCGGATCGGCGGCGGCCCGGGCCAGCGCCTCGGCCGTCCGGTCGGCGCGGACGGCCGGGCCGGAGCGGTGCAGCAGGTCGGGGACCAGCAGCGGGGCGCGGTCGTCCGCGGGGACGCCGAGGTGGGCGCGGAGCGGCTCCAGCAGGGCGGCGTAACCGTCCGCCTTCAGCCGGGACTCGAAGACCAGGCCGCGGGCGATCGCGAACGGGGACTGTCCGAAGGGGGCGGGCCGGCCGAGCCGGGCGGCCAGCACGGACTTGTCCACCCCGGCCGCGTCCAGCACGGCGCGGCGCCGGCAGCCCGGGTTGGCGGCCAGGGCGGCGAGGGAGCGGGCGTTCAGACCGCGCTGCGGGGCCGGTCCGCGCAGCTCGGCGAGCCGCTGGGCGAGCGGCTCAGCGTGCCCGCCGAGCGGGACGTTCGTCGAGACGTTCATGGTGCGGCCCAGTGTCGCATCCGGGTCCGACAACGCGGTGCGGACCGGCCCCGGGTGCCGGACGGAACCGGGCCCTTCCGGCCGGATGTGCCGGTTCCGTCCGGTCCCCGGGGCCCGCGTCGTGTCCCCCGCCGGGGTGGGGGATCATGGAGGCCCGGTGCTCAAGGGTGAGACCGACCGTTGAACGCCCTGCTGCGAGGAGCTCTCCATGCCCGCCCGAATCGTGCTGGTCCGCCACGGCGAGACCGAGTGGTCGGCCACCGGCCAACACACCGGCCGCACCGACATCCCGCTGACCGAGGAGGGCCGGGCGATGGCCCGGGCGCTCGGCGCCCGACTGGCCAAGGCCCCGTGGAACGGACTGCCGGACGCGCTCGTCTACACCAGCCCGCTCGGCCGCGCCAAGGAGACCTGCGAACTGGCCGGCTTCGGCGACCGCGCCGTCGAGCGCCCCGAGCTCATGGAGTGGGACTACGGCCGGTACGAGGGCCGCACCGGCGCCGACATCCGAGCCACCGACCACCCCGGCTGGCTGATCTGGCGCGACGGAGTGCCCGGCGGTGAGAAGCTCTCGGACGTGGCCGCCCGGGTCGACGGCCTGCTCGCCGACCTCAACGAGGAGCACGGCGTCCCGGAGACGGACACCACCGTCATGCACTGCGCCGACCGGGACATCGTGCTGTTCGCGCACGGCCACCTGCTGCGCATCCTGGCCGCCCGCTGGCTGGGCCTGCCGCCCGAGTTCGCCCAGCGGTTCAAGCTCGGTACGGCGGCGCTGTGCGTGCTGTCCTGGGAGTACGGCGCCCCGGCGGTGGAGATCTGGAACGACCTGTCCCACCTGGACGGGCTCAAGTCCGGTCACTGACACGGACCGTGACGCGGCTCAGGCCGCTGCGGCCCGCTCGTAGCCGATCAGGAACCGGCGGACCTCGGGCACCGCGGCGTGCGGGCGCAACCGCCCCGCGGTGTCCGCCAGCATGCTGCGGATCCGGGCCGAGCGCACCTCGCCGAACAGGGCCACGGCGGCCGAGCCATGGTGCGCCGCGCCCGCCAGGTCCCCCCGGCCGAGCCGGTCGTGGGCCAGTTCGGCGGTGTACAGCACCCGGTTGCGGACGAAGTGCGGCTCCTGCAGCGCTATGGCCAGCGCGGCCTGGTCGCTGGCGCGGTCCCAGTCCTCCAGCGCGGACCAGCACTGCGACTGCAGGCCGGCGATCTCGGCCTCGCCGAAGAAGGACATCCACTCCGGGTCGGTCTCGGACGGTCCCCGGTCGAACAGCGAGTACGCCCGGCCGATCGCGCGTTCGCAGGCGGAGCGGTCCCGCAGCACGGCCCAGGCGCCGGCCTCGCGCATGGCCAGCAGGGCGAGCAGCCGGGCGGATTCCAGCTCCCGGGCGGCGCACTGCCCGGCCTGCGCCGCGCGCAGCGCCTCGCGGGGGCGCCCGGCGTCCCGGGCCAGGAAGGCGCTGTTGCAGAAGACGTGCGCCTCCAGTGCCGGGTCCCCGGCCATCCGGGCGGTGGCGAGCGCCTCCGCGTAGAACGAGCGGGCGTCCCCGAGCCGGTTCGAGTCGTGTGCCAACCATCCCACCGAGATGGCCAGTTCACCAGCCCCCGACTGGAGCCGACGTTCGGTCTCGGCGCTGTACTCACCCTCGTTGAGCAGCAGGTAGGCGTTGCGCAGGGACTGCCCGGCAAGTTCGTACAGGGCGTCGGCGCCGTGCGCGTCGTCGGCCAGTCTGATGTCCCGGACGGCCTGTTCGACGCCGAACACCTCGGCGGCGCCGACCTTGCGCGGCGGCGGCACCGGCCCCGGCCGGCCGGGCACCACCGGCTCGGTGCCGAGCAGCGAGGGCGCGGCGAACTCCGCACCGGGGAGGGCGGAGCGGCCTACGGCCGGTCCGAAGCCGGCACCGGCGACCTGGGCGGCGGAAGCCGGCCGGTCGATGCCGATCACGGTGGCCAGCGCGGTCGAGCCGCCGGCCAGGAACGTACGGCGACGCACGTCGTCGTTCTCCTCGTCGAGATAGGGCGATCCATCGGGCCCCCGGGGCACCGCGCCGGCCCTCGGCCACGGGGGCCCGTCCGGAGCGGTTGGATCCGCGTACGGCGAGGCAGCGTACGGGAGTTGGGTGGAGAGAGGTGAGCGCGGGGCGGGCAGGGGCGGGAACGGCGGGTGGAGCGGGGGAGCGGGTGGGGCCACCCCGGCCGCGGTCCCCCCGGTGCCGTCCGCCGAACGGCGGCGGACGGCGGTGCGGGGGGCGAAGCCCAGGTCGGTGAGCGTGCGGCCCGGCCACATGTGCCGGAAGACCCGCTCGTAGGCGTAGTTGGGGCAGCGGATCTCGCCGGACTCGACCCGGCCGACGTAGCGGGCGTCGCAGGACACGTGCTCGCCGATCTCGCGGGCGGCCCGGCGGACGGCCATGGCGAACTCGCCGGGTGAGCGGTCGCCACGCAGTGCGCGCATCACGGTGTTGGGGGACGGTCGGTTCGGCTCGGCCGGTGGGGTGGCTGCCATGGCGCCGAGAGTACTCGGAGTCACCGGCCGGCCACACGGGGTTGGTGGGACATTAGCGTCCAATCCGGGGCAAAGCGGTCGTTGTTGCCGGGTATCCGCCATGAAATGCCATGCCTTGCTGTAAGGCGCCCCGTGGCCTTCGGTGTTCCTGCCGCGTTGTCCTGGTACGTGGAAGCCCAGGCCGTCCCCGGCCCGTCCCCGCCCCGCGGCCCCCACCCGCGGCGGCAGTGCTTCCGACCCGACGAGGTACAGGAGGGCCCGCGATGGCCACCGGACTGCCGCAGCACCGACCCGTCACCGGGAGCGTGCTCGCCGCCGCCTCCCCGGCCCTGCTGCCAGATCCGGCCGACGAGGGGGTCCCCGGCCGGGGCCCGGTCGAGGGCGGCCGCGGCTCCTGCGGCGGTCCGCGCCGGGAGTACGCCGTCCCGGCCGAGGACACCCTCGTCACCGACCGCGACACCGTGACGGTCGCCCTGCGGCACGGCCTGGAGGCCGTCGACATCCTGCGGCTGCGCCGCGCCTGCGGGGCCGTCCTGCAGAGCCGCAACGGCAGCACCGTCGCCTTCCTCGTCCCGGCCGGCACCTGGGAGACCTGGCACCTGCCCGGCACCTCCTGTACGGCCGGCGCCCTGGTGCCCGCCGCCACCGACCCGCGCTGGGTCATCCCGCCGTCCGGCGCCGGTCGCGCCGCCCGCCCCACCGACGCCTGGGTGCTCCGCTCCGCCCTCTGCGAGGCCGCCTGCACGCTCACCGCCGGCGGCCTCGGCCCGTTCTAGCGGGCGTGCCGCGCGGACCCGGCCGGGCCCCTGCCTCCGGCCGGATCCCCGCAGCACGCCCCTGACCTGGGGGTGCGGCCCCGTCGGCGGCGATAATGGCCGACATGGGACGAAGCAACAGGGCCGCGCGCAGCCCTGAACCGGCGCTCACCACCGGGCAGGACGGCCGCGGCCACGCCCAGGGCCCGCTCACCCGCCCGGTCGGCTCCGGCCTGGCCGAACTGCGCCCCGACCGCGACCGCCCGCACGCCTGGTCGCTGCTGATCGACGGTGCCCCGCAGTCCCTGGTCGACCTCGCCGACCCCACCCACCTGGGTTTCGAGTACCAGCGCCGGCTCGGCCACCTGATCGACCTGGTCGCCCCGCCCGGGCGCCCGCTGACCGTCCTGCACCTGGGCGGCGGCGCCCTCACCCTGGCCCGCTACGTGGCCGCCACCCGGCCGCGCTCGCGCCAGCAGGTCGCCGAGATCGACACCGCACTCACCGAACTGGTCCGCGCCGAACTCCCGTTGGAGCGCGGCTGGCAGATCAAGGTGCGCGGCGCGGACGCCCGCAGCGTGCTGGAACGCACTCCCGAGGGCAGCGTCGACCTGGTCATCACCGACGTCTTCTCCGGCGCCCGCACCCCGGCCCACTGCACCACGGTCGAGTTCACCACCCTCGCGGCCCGCGCCCTCGCGCCCGGCGGCTGGTACACCGCCAACATCGCCGACGGCGGCGCCCTGCCCTTCGCCCGCTCCCAGGTCGCCACCCTCGGCGCGGTCTTCCCCGAACTGTGCCTGACCGCGGACCCCGCCGTGCTGCGCGGCAAGCGCTTCGGCAACCTCGTCCTGGCCGCCGCCCACACCCCGCTCCCGATCGCCGACCTCACCCGCCGGGTCGCCTCCGACTCCTCCCACGGCCGGGTCGAACACGGCCGCGCCCTCACCGACTTCACCGCCGGCGCCACCCCGGCCACCGACGCCACGGCCGCCCCCTCGCCGTCGCCGCCGCCGGGCGTCTTCCGCTGACGGCGGTAGGCTCCTTCCGCACGCGCCGTAAAACCGTTTGCGGACGACCGAGTTGCGGCGCACAGTGGTCGCGGGAGTCCGGCTGTCGACGTGAGGGGACGGCATGCACATCCGACCCGCCTGCCCGGACGAAGCCGGTCTGCTCACCGGCATCGCCCTGCGGGCCAAGGCGTACTGGGGCTACGACGAGGCCTTCATGGCCGCGTGCCGCGAGGAGCTGACTCTGGACGCCGCCGCCGTGGAACGGGCGTCGACGGTGGTGGCCGAGGACGGTGGCCGGGTGCTGGGCTTCGCCGTGCTGACCGGTGCCGCACCGTCCGGTGAGCTGGCCATGCTCTTCGTCGAGCCCGACCGGATCGGCGGCGGCATCGGCCGGGCGCTGTTCGAGCACGTCCGGGAGCAGGCCCGGGCCGCCGGCCTGCGCCGCCTCACCATCGATTCCGACCCGAACGCCGAGCCCTTCTACCTGGCGATGGGTGCGACCCGTATCGGCAGCACCCCCTCCGGCTCGATACCCGGGCGGGAACTCCCGCTGCTGGAAGTGGAACTGGCCCCCGGAGCCTGAGCCCGGCCCTCGAGCTGCCCCGCGTGGCAACGATTCCCCGCCCCCGTCCCCGCCCCCGCTGCTCAGTGCCCGCGCGGCAGCCCCCGGTGCTTGCACATCGCCGCGCCGGTGAGCAGCAGCCCGGCGGCGATGGGGGCGAGCACCGCGGTCGCGGTGGCCGCGTCGTCCGCCCCGGCCGTCGCGGACGTCGCGGCCGTCGCGGACGCCGTGTCGGCGAGGGCGAGCGCCTCGGGCGTCCCCGCGCCCGCCGGTGCGGCAGCCGGTGCGCCCGGGGCCACGGCCTCCTGCGCGTTCCCCGCGGTGCCGGCGGGTTCCGCGGAGGCGGGCCCCTCGTCGGCCGCTGCGTCCCGGACCGTGGTGGTCCCGGCCGTCTCGGACGGGGCCGGGCGACCCTGGTCGGCCGAGCCGGAGCGGGGCCGGGAGGTGGCGGGCAGAGTGCCGGGTTCACCCTCGCGGGAGGCGCGGGTCCCGGTGGAACGGCCCTCGGCGGGGGCGGTGCCGAGCAGGCCAGAGGCGAGGGCGAAGGCGTCGGGGACGGCCGCCCCCTGGCCGGGCAGCGGGAGGCCACCGGCCCGGATGCGCTCCTGGAGGACGGCACCGACCGCGGCGGCGGCCCCGTCGGCCGGCCCGCCGTCGGCCCGTTCCCCGACGAGTCCGGGGGAGCGGCCGTCTCCGGCGGCGCCCCGCCGCCCCGGTTCGACGGGGCGGACGGCTGACGGGCCGTCGAGCGCGGGTGCGTCGTGCAGGGTGCGGGAGACGGCGGGCCCGGGCTGCCTGGACGGCGGCTCGGCGGGCGCGGCGTACGCGCTGGGGGCGCCGACGGCCCAGAGCTGTGCGAGCAGGGCTCCGCAGGCGGCGACGGAGCGGGGGCGGCGCAGCCATCGGGCGACGGCCCGTCGGGCTCCGGCGACGCCGCGGGGGGCCGGTTCCTGGGGCTCGGTCGCGTGATTGGCTCGCACGTGAGTTGAGAACGAGCGGGCTGACGTCGAGGTCACGCCCGCCGTCACGGACAGTCATCGCGCGGGTGGCCCCGGAAGGACGTTCCCGGGGCCACCGACCGCGTGGCGGTCAGGAGTTGGGACGCAGGGTCCAGGTGACCGTCATCACACCGGTGACGGCGCCGTCGGCGCGGGTGATCTCCACGGTGACCGGGAACTCGGGGCGGCCGCCGGCGTCCAGCTCGGCGACGACCTCGGTGGCCGGGCGGCCGAGCACGGCGGTGGCGGTGACCTCGCCCATGGCCAGCTTCTTGTAGGCGATCTCGGCGTTCACGGCGAGCGGCACGGCCCGGGACAGCTGGTCCCCGAAGGCGGCGAGCACGATGCAGCCGCTGGCGGACTCGGCGAGGGTGAACATCGCGCCGGCGTGCGGGCCGCCGACGTGGTTGTGGTACGCGGGCTGGTCGGGCAGCCGGAGCACGGCGCGCTCCGGGGTGGTCTCCAGGTACTCCAGCTTGAGGGTGTGCGCCATCGGCACGGTGGCGTCGAGCATCTGGCCGATCGAAGGAGTGGTCATGGCGACGATGTTACTAGCCGGTAGCTTGTTTGCGGCAGGGGCCGACCGGAAAACCCGGGCCGCCGCCCACAACTGAGGCAACGCGAAAACGCCCGAGGGGCCGATCTCTTGAAGAGATCGGCCCCTCGGGCTCTGGGGTGAGTGACGGGACTCGAACCCGCGGCCACCTGGACCACAACCAGGTGCTCTACCAACTGAGCTACACCCACCATCTGTCCGGTCCGTTCCCGCTCTCGCGTTCCCGTTCCGACAGGAAGAACTCTACAGGATCCGAGAGGGTGCTCGCGCCAGGGTTTCGTTCCGGCGAACGGTGGCACCCCCTCCGAACCCGCGAGGGCCCCGCGGCCGACCTGGATCAGTCGGCCGTGGCCCGGTACTTCTCGGCGATGGCACGCGCGGTGTCGGCGTCCGGCCCGGGCTGCGGGACGAACACCGCCTCGCGGTAGTACCGCAGTTCGTCGATGCTCTCGCGGATGTCCGCGAGCGCCCGGTGGTTCCCGCCCTTCGGCGGGCTGTTGTAGTACGCCTTCGGGTACCAGCGGCGGGCCAGCTCCTTGATCGAGGAGACGTCCACGATCCGGTAGTGCAGGTGCCTCTCCAGGGTCGGCATGTCCCGGGCCAGGAAGCCGCGGTCGGTGGCCACCGAGTTGCCGCACAGCGGCGTCTTCCCGGCCTCCGGCACGTGCTCGCGCACGTACGCGAGGACCCGCTCCTCCGCCTCGGCCAGGGTCACGCCCTGCTCCAGCTCCTCCAGCAGGCCGGAGGTGGTGTGCATCACGCGCACCACCTCCGGCATGTTCGCCAGAGCCTCCACGGGCGGGCGGATGATGACGTCCACGCCCTCGCCGAGGATGTTCAGCTCGGAGTCCGTCACCAGCACCGCGACCTCGACCAGGGCGTCCCGGTCGAGGTCGAGGCCGGTCATTTCACAGTCGATCCATACCAAACGGTCATTCACGCACCTCACCCTACGGCGCGATCACGCGCCGCGGGGACCGGTGGAGCCGAGCGGGGCGCCGGAGCGCAGGCCTCGGCCTGGTGCTCCTCCGTCCCGTCGTGCGTGCCGTGGCCGTCCGGATGCTCGCCCTCCCGGCCGGTGCGGACCGCGTGGCCGTCCCGCCCGGAACGGGCCTCGCGCGCAGCCCGTCCGCCGTCCGCCGCGGTGGCCCGTGCGCCCGGGGCCCGGACCTGCGGCGCCCGCGACTGCCGGCCCCGCGGCTCGCCCGCCCCGGCCGCCGGCTGCCCGGCGGCGCCGGACGGCACCCCCCGGCCGGTCGGCGCACCGTGTGCGCGCCCGGCCGTACCCGGGTCGTCACCGGGGCGCTCGACCGTGCTGCGGTGCCCCTGGCCCTGGCCGCGCGCCCCCGGCTGGGGGTGACCGTCCTCGGCCGCCGCGTGCTCGGCGGTGCGTGGCGGACGCCCCGCACCCGAACCGGCCTGCGGCGGGACCAGCGGCGACCTCACCGGCCCGCGCGCCGCACCCTGCTGCCCCGGGTGCGGTTGCTGGGAGGCCTGCTGGTGCGGGTACGGCTGGCCCGCGCGGGCGTGGAAGCCCTGGCCGGCCGGCGTCCCGGCCTGCCCCGGACCGTACGGACCGGCCTGTCCGTGCGGCACCGGCTGCCCGTGTCCGACGTGCTGGCCGTGGCCCGGCTGGCCGCCCGGCGCCTGCGACCCCGGACCGGCCGGGAACGGGTGCGCCTGCTGTCCGCCGTGGGCCGGGCCGCCGTGGCCCGGACCACCGTGGCCCGCACCGCCGTACGGCCCGCCGCCCGCGGCGGAGGCGGCCGCGGTGACCGCCGGGTGCGGCAGGGCTCCGGGCAGCCGGAGGTCGCCGTGCGCCCCGGCCGGGGTCGGCGACTGCTGCCCGGGGCGGCGAGCCCGGTAGCTGGTCCGGTACGCGGCCGGGGAGACCCCGAGCTGGCGGCGGAAGTGCCCGCGCAGCGCGACCGGCGAACGGAACCCGCACCGGCGCGCCACGTCGTCCACCGACAGCTCGGAGGTCTCCAGCAGCCGCTGCGCCTGGAGCACCCGCTGGGTGATCAGCCACTGCAGCGGGGCACTGCCGGTGAGCGTGCGGAAGCGGCGGTCGAAGGTGCGCCGGCTCATGTAGGCGCGCGCCGCCAGCACCTCGACGTCGAACTGCTGGTTGAGGTTCTCCAGCGCCCAGGTGACCACCTCGGCCAGCGGGTCGTTGCCGATCTCCTCCGGTAAAGACTGATCGATGTACTGGGCCTGTCCGCCGCCGCTGCGGCGGCTGGGCACCACCAGGCGGCGGGCCAGCGCGTTGGCGGCCTCGGCGCCGTGGTCGCTGCGCACCACGTGCAGGCACAGGTCGATCCCGGCGGCGGTACCGGCCGAGGTCAGCACGTCGCCGTCGTCCACGAAGAGCTCGCGCGGGTCGACGTGCACCCGCGGGTAGCGCTTGGCCAGGGTCGGCGCGTACATCCAGTGTGTGGTCGCCGGGCGGCCGTCCAGCAGACCGGCCGCGGCGAGCACGAAGGCGCCGGTGCACAGTCCGATGATCCGCGCGCCCTCGTGGTGGGCCTTGCGCAGGGCGGTGATCGCCTCGACCGGCGGCGGCTGGGAGATCGAGCGCCAGGCCGGTACGACGATCGTCCCGGCGCGGGCGAGGGCCTCCAGACCGTAGGGCGCGGAGAGGGTCAGGCCGCCGGTGGTGGCCAGCGGGCCCTCCTCACCGGCGCAGACCAGCAGCCGGTAGCGGGGGACCCCGGCGTCCTGGCGGTCCACGCCGAAGACCGACAGGGGGATGGAGCTCTCGAAGATCGGTGCTCCGCCGAAGATCAGTACGGCGACCGTCTCGCGGCGGCGGCGGCCGGACAGCTTGCGCGGGGCACCGGCCGTCGCCAGGGCGGACGGGGAGCCGCTGCCGCTCGGTCCGCCGTGGCCCAGCGGGCCGTGGCCGGGAGCGGTGCCCAGGGCGAGGCCGCCGAGCGGGCCGGCACCGGCGCCGTTCAGCCCCGGGGCCGCGCCGGCGGCGGCGGGGTAGGCGGGGTGGCCGGGGTAGGCCGGGTGTCCCGAGTGGGCTGCGGGGCTCCCATGTGCCTGCTGTGCTGGGTGACCCGCGTGTGCCGCCTGTCCCACGTGTCCCACGTGGCCGGGGAAGTCGCCGCCGTAGGGCTGGACCGTGCCGCCGTAGGCCTGGGCGGGGCTGACGGGGCCTCGGCTGGTGACGGGCTGTCCGGAGTGGTTGGGCTGTCCGCCCTGGGCCGGCTGCGCCGCACCGTACGGCGGCGGGCCGCCGAGGCCGGAGCCGGGGCCGCCGTGCGCCGGAACGCCGTGCGAGGGGCCTCCCTGGTCGCCGGGGGCGTGGCCGGCGGCGACCGGTACGGCCGGATAGGGGGAGTGCGAGGCGGGGCCCGAGCTGCTCGGGATGCCGGAGGTGCGGGTGGTGGCGGCGATCGCGGAGGTGCCGGTGCTTCTCGCAGACCGGCTCACGGTGCCGGTCGGCGCCTGGCCGCTGTCAGGACCCGCGTCGCTCCTGCTCACCCTGCTCAAGGCGCTCAAGCCCCCTCGGTGGTGTGGTGTGGGTGGTGCGGCACTGCTGGCCAAGATCGAAATCTATCGGGTGGACCGTTGCCGTTGTGACAAGTTCACCATCCGACGCTATGTCGACATGGCAATTTGGCGTGATGCATTCGATCACGAAGCGTGGCACCCGTCGACCCTTCTGGGAAGAGGGCCGGTGCAACGGTGGCTGGTTGTCGCGGGACGGCTCCTGGGGCGTCCGGCTTCCGGGCGCCCGGTCGGCGGGTCTGGGCTGCGGATTTGCCCAAGGTGGAGGGAGTGGCGAGAAATTGACCGAAAATCGGCGGTGCACGGCAGGGCGCACGAGCGCCGTCCGTGCGCCTCCCAGGCTTCATCCGGCCAGCAGCAGGGCGGTCGGACCGGCCTCTCCGCTGCCGGGCTACGGTCCTGCCGTGAACACCGACAGCCGGCTCGAACAGGCCAACGACAATGCCGCCGCCTTCTGGCTCGCCCAAGCCCGTGCGCACGGCTGGCAGTCCCACGTCCGGCCGGGTCTCACCGCGGTCCGCTGCGCCCGCACCCCGGACGACTCGCAACGCTTCCTGGTCACCCGCCCCTACGCCGAACCGGCAGAGATGGAGGTGCAGTTGGCAAACCTGATGGCCGCATGGGAGACCGTCCGCTTCACCCTGGAAGACCCGTACCAGGGGCTCGACCTCAGCCGCTTCGGTGCCGTCCGGATGCCGATCATGCCGGTGATGGCCCGCGAACCGGGACCGGTCGAGGGCGCGCTCGCCGAACCGGCCGCCACCGGACTGCCCACCGGATCCCCCTCCACCGGACTGCCCGCCGTTTCACCGGCCTACGGCGGCGGCATCCTGACGGTCGATGAGGTGTTGGACGGCGACACCTTCGCGCTGGTCGAGCGGATCATTGTGGACGGCTTCCCGTTGCCCGCCCGACAGCCCTGGACCCGCGGCGACGCGCTCCCCGAGGAGTTGCTGCGCCAACCCGGCTGCCGGGCCTGGACCGCCCGGGTCGACGGCGTACCGGCGGGTGCCTGCCTCACCTACGACGACGGGGTCGTCACCGGCGTGTACTGGGTCGCCACCCTCCCCGACCAGCGCGGGCGGGGAGTGGCCCGCGCGGTGCTGCGGACCGCCCTGGCCCACGCCCACCCGGACCGCCCGGCCACCCTGGTCGCCACTTCGGTCGGCGAACCGGTCTACCGCAAGCTCGGGTTCACCGGGCAGGGCCCCACCTGCTGGTGGAGCCGCACCTCACTGGGCGGTTGAACGGCGGCGTCGTGCTCAGGGCCGCGACCGACCGGGCCCGAGCGGCCGTTACCGGGTGACCGGGCCCGAGCGGCCGCTACCGGGCGACCGCTGCGGTGAGCGGCTCGGTGAGCGGTTCGGTGAGCGCGGCTGCGAGCGGTGTCACGGCGCTCGGCTCTGCGGCGAAGACGGTCCTGGCAGGTCCGGTCCTGTCGGTCCCACTGGCACCGCCGGTCCCACCAGCGGCTGTGCGCAGGGGCGTTGACCGCGCCAGCGCGGCCGTCCGGCCGCCGTCCACGCCCGGGTCCGTCCCGCTGCCCGTCGACGGGTCACCGCCCGTCCCGGCCCTGGACTCCCTCGGCTCCCCTTCATCCGGGAGGCCGTCGGTGATCACGGCAAACTCGCCTGATCGGTTTCGGACACCGAACCCCGCTCCGGAAGCCGAGGCGGCCGCCGGTCCGGCGCTCATGGCAACGGGCGCGTTCGGGCCCTCCAGGGCGGCCACCGCCGGACGTACGCCGGACCGTGCGCCGAGCGGCGCCGTCGCGCGCGCCGGTGCCCCCGCAGCCGGTTGCCGGCCCGCCCCGTCCCGCCGGACCGCCGGAAGGCCCCTCGGCAGGGCCGCTGGAAGGACCGCCGGAAGGACTCCCGGAAGGACTCCCTCCCGGACGCCGGGGCGGACCGAGGGAGCGTTGCGTGCGGCCAGCACCAGGCCCACGGCCTCCGGCAGACCGGCCGCCTTCAGCGTCGGCCGGTAGCCGTTCTCCGCCCACGGCCGGCCGTGGTGCAGCCAGACGCTGCGCAACCCGGCCAGTTCGGCACCCGCGATGTCGGCGGGCGCGTGGTCCCCGACCATCCAGGTGTGCGCCGTCCAGTCCCCGACCGGTCGGATGCCGCACCGCCTGGCGGCTATCTCGAAGATCAACGGGTCCGGCTTGACGCAGTCGGCCTCCTCCGAGATCACCCAGCCGTCGACCAGCGGCCCCAGCCCGGTCCGCCGGATCTTCTCCAACTGCGGTCGGGTGCCGCCGTTGGAGACGATCCCGAGGGTCCACCCGGCCGCCCGCGCCGTCCGCAGCGCCTCGATGTGGCGGGCCGGGCAGTGGATGTGCGAGTTGATGCCGCGTCGGAAGTGCGCGAGCAGGAAGTCGACGGAGGCGTCCAGGCCGTAGCGGCGTCGGACGGCGGACAGTACGGTGCTGCGCGGCACGTAGCCGCCGCCGTCGAGGGTGACGAACCAGTCGAGGTCGCGGGGCGGTAGGCGGTGTTCGGACAGGAAGTCCTGCGCCCAGGCCCGGAAGGCGGCGTCCCGGGGGAGCAGCGTGTTGTCGAGGTCGAACAGGAGCAGGGGCATGCCGAGCATGGTGCCAGCGCCCGCGCCTATGCACCTGGCAAATGCCAGACCGCGTCGCGAAGCCGCACCAAGTGGCTGAAAGGGCCCGGACGCCCGATCGACGGCGTGGGACCGGTGGGACGGAAGGGCAGGTCGGGGCTTGCGGGGCGTGACGGTTCGCGACGTCCCGCAACGGATCGTCGCCAATCCATGACAGTCCGGTCACGGTGTCCCGTGGGCCTGTTGCGCGGCCCGGCCCGCTCAGTCAAGCTCCTTAGAACCTCCGTTCCGGAGGGGGCGCGATCGCCTGCGAACAGGGCGCACTGCCCCGGCGGGCGCATCCCTCTTTGGCGGGAACAACGACGCTCCAGGGCTTCGCCGCTGGGCTGGGCCCCGCGCCCGTCGTACTCTGAAAGGAACAGGTCACATACGGTGCTGGGCGGCGCAGACCGACGTCATCCCGTGGGTGGGCCTGCTGCCCGGGCAGCGTTGTCCTCTCCTGTCGGCCCCTCTCCCGCGAAGAGCCGTGAGCCATGGCTGGTTTTGAGTCCTCCCGACCGGTCGAGCCGGATGCGTCCCGCAGCGCGGGCCCAGGGCCCGAGGGAGACGGCGGCCGCACGAACCCCAGAGCCGGCGAGTTCGCGCGCGTTCTGCGCGGCCTTCGTCGAGGCAACCTTTCGCGGCGCGACCGCTCATGGCCGCGCCAGCGGCGTGACGGGCACCAGGCGGGCCCCGCGGGGCCTCCGGTGACGGGCCGCCCCGGCCCCGGTGCCGAGCGTCCAAACACGGCGTCCGGCGCGGTCGGCGGGCACACCGAGTCGTCGGCGGAGGAAGCGGCCGGGCGCTCCCTGGATCCGGTGTTCCAGCACGGCGTCGTGGTCGGCTTCGACGGCTCGCTGTCGAGCGAGCGCGCCCTCGCCTACGCGGTCGGCATGGCCCGCCGGTCGCAGTGCGGCCTGGTGATCGTCCACGTCGCCAACCGTCTGCCCGCCACGGTCTGGGCAGGCTGTGAACCTCCTGTCTTCGTCGATCTCCCGGACCACCGCACGGAGGTCCTCGGACTGGAACTCGCCTGCGCGGACTTCCTCGCGGGAGTGCCGTGGATCCTGATCGAGCGCGGCGGCGACATCTGCCACGAGATCGAGGAGGTCGGCCGCGAGTACGCCGCCGACGCGATCGTCGTCGGCACGACGCACGGCCTGCTCGGCAAGATCTTCGGCTCGGTCTCCGGGCGGCTGGCGCGGCGGGCCAACCGCCCGGTGATCGTGATCCCCTGAGGGTCTTCGCTCCGCAACGTGGGCCGCGGATCGGTGAGTTGCCCGGTGGCCCGGCTCAGGAGGTGACCATCAGGAGGTGATCGTCACGACGTGACGCCGAGTTCCCGGGCGATGAGCATGCGCTGGACCTCGGACGTGCCCTCCCCGATTTCGAGAATCTTGCAGTCGCGCCAGAAGCGGGCGACCGGGAATTCGTTCATGAAGCCGTATCCGCCGTGGATCTGGGTCGCCTCGCGGGCGTTGTCGACGGCAGCCTCGGACGAGTACAGCTTCGCGATCGCGGCCTCCTTCTTGAACGGTTCGCCGTGCAGCAGCCGGGAGGCGGCGTCCCGCCAGGCCAGGCGGGAGGTGTGGGCGCGCAGTTCCATGTCGGCAAGCTTGAACTGGATGGCCTGGTTGGCACCGATCGGGCGGCCGAAGGCCCGCCGGGTGCCTGCGTACTTGACGGACTCGTCGACGCAGCCCTGGGCCAGGCCGGTGGCCAGGGCCGCGATCGCGATGCGGCCCTCGTCGAGGATCCGCAGGAACTGGGCGTAGCCTCGGCCACGCTCGCCCAGCAGGTTGGCCGCGGGAACGCGGCAGTCGGTAAAGGACAGTTCGCGGGTGTCGGATGCGTTCCACCCGACCTTCGAGTACTTCTTCGAGACCTGGAACCCCGGGGTCCCGGTGGGCACGATGATGGAGGAGATCTCCCGCACGGGCGAGCGGAATTCACCCTCTTCACTCGAACGAGCGATCGGTTCGGTGAGTGCGGTGACGGTGACCAGTCCGGTGATGTCGGTGCCGGAGTTGGTGATGAAGCACTTCGTCCCGTTGATGACCCACTCGTCGGTGGTCTCGTCGTAGCGCGCGGTGGTACGGGTGGCGCCGGCGTCGGAGCCGCCCTCCGGCTCGGTGAGGCCGAAGGCGCCGAGGAGTTCGCCGGAGGTCAGCCGGGGCAGCCACTCGCGCTTCTGCTCCTCCGTGCCGAACCGGTAGACCGGCATCGCGCCGAGCGAGACGGCGGCCTCCAGGGTGATCGCCACCGAGGAGTCCACGCGGGCGAGTTCCTCCAGGGCGAGGCCGAGGGCGAAGTAGTCGCCGCCCATGCCGCCGTACTCCTCCGGGAAGGGCAGGCCGAACAGGCCCATCCGCCCCATCTCGCTGACGATCTCGTACGGGAACTCCTCCCGCTCGTAGAACTCGCCGATCTTCGGCGCCACCACGTCCTGCGCGAACTCGGCGACGGTGCGCCGCAGTTCCTCGTACTCACTGCTGAGCCGGTGGTCGAGCATCTGATCCTCCTGGTGCCCGGCCGGGGTGGCCGCGGGCATGAGCGGGATGACCGGCGTCCGTCTGACGGTGTGACGGTCGCACGGTGTGATTGACGGGTGAACGTGGTGTGCGGCGCCGGCCGGACCGAACGGGCGGCCGGCGCCGGTGGGTCGGGGCGGAGCGGGTCAGCCCCGGGAGGCGCCGAGCAGCGCCTGGACGGTGCGGGAGGGGCTCGGGCGGCCGAGGCGCTCGGCCATCCAGCCGCTGGTCGCGACCAGCGCGCGCAGGTCGACACCGGTGCGGACGCCGAGCCCGTGCAGCATCCACACCAGGTCCTCGGTGGCCAGGTTGCCGGTGGCGCTCTTCGCGTACGGGCAGCCGCCCAGGCCGCCCGCCGAGGCGTCCACCGTGGTGACGCCCTCGCGCAGCGCCGCCAGGGTGTTGCTGAGCGCCTGGCCGTAGGTGTCGTGGAAGTGCACGGCGAGCCTGTCGACCGGAACGCCGGCCCGGGCGAAGCCGGCCAGCAGGGCGCCGACCTGGCCGGGGGTGGCCACGCCGATGGTGTCGCCGAGGCTCAGCTCGGCGCAGCCCATCTCCAGCAGCTGGACGCCGAAGCGGACCACCTGGTCGACCGGGACGGGCCCCTCCCAGGGATCGCCGAAGCACATCGACAGGTAGCCGCGGACCGCGATCCCGGCCTCGGCGGCCCGGGTCACGACCGGGCGGAACATCTCCATGGCCTCGTCCGCCGAGCGGTTGAGGTTGCGCCGGGCGAAGGTCTCGGTGGCGCTGGCGAACACCGCGATGTCGGTGGCGTGGTGGGCGAGCGCTCGGTCGAGGCCGCGCTCGTTGGGAACCAGCACCGGCAGCCGCAGTCCGGGGTGACGTCCGGGCAGGTCGGCGAGCCGGGGCATCAGCTCCTCGGCGTCGGCGAGCTGGGGTACCCATTTCGGGTGAACGAAGCTGGTCGCCTCGACGGTCCGCAGCCCGACGGCGGCGAGTCGGCCGATGAACTCCGCCTTGACCTCGACGGGCACCAGGGAGCCCTCGTTCTGCAGCCCGTCGCGCGGTCCGACCTCGTGGATCCGGACCTCCTCGGGCAGGCCGGGGGCGCGGACCGGGTCGGGCAGTCCGAGGTCCAGGGCGTCGGGCTCGCGGACGGTGCCCTTCTGGCCGGTGGCGGCCCGGGCGGTGTTCTCCTGGGACGTCACGACCGCACCTCCGCGGGCTCGGCGGCCTCCTCGGCCGGGGTGACCACGACCAGCAGGTCCTCCATCGCGACGGTGGCGCCGGCGCTGGCCCGCAACTCGGCCACCACGCCGTCGTGCGGCGCGGCGATCACGTGTTCCATCTTCATGGCCTCCAGCACGAGCAGGGGCTGGCCCTTGCGGACGGTCTCGCCCGCCGTGGCCTTGATGACCGTGACGGTGCCCGGCATGGGGGCGGTCAGGGCGCCGTGGTGGGCCGCGGCGCCGGCGGCGCTCTCGACCACCGGGTCGTAGGTGTGCATCGGCCAGGCGTCGCCCTCGATGCCGAGCCAGGTCACCGGACCGGCCGCGAGGCCGGGGGCGGCGTCGGTGGCCAGGGCGAAGGCGGTCCGCAGCCCGTCGACGGTCAGGTGCAGCCGGTCCGCCGCCAGGGTCGCGCGGGCCCGGTGCACGGGACCGGCGTCGAGCCGGAGCTCCACCTCGCGAGTGGGCTCGGGGGAATTGTCGGTGGCGCCGGTTACGTTGCCCGCAGTGATCGAGCGGATGCGCACCGAGACCGGGTCCTGGCCGGGGGTACGGAGTCGGTGGGTGGTCCAGGCGGGGGTGCCGCCCAGGCGCCAGCCGGAGGGGGAGGAGAACGGGTCGGTCCAGCCGCCGGGTTCGGCGGCCGGGGTGAGTTCCAGGTGTCGCGCCAGCGCGGCCGCGTAGTAGAGGAGGTGGGCAGGTGACGGGGGTTCGGTCGCCCGGGCGTCGGTCCCGTCCGCGGGTGCGGCGGGGGCCGTGGTCCCGGCCGTGGTGGGCGCGTTCGACGGCGCCTGGTTCGACGGTGCCGCGTTCGACGGGGAGTGGGGTGCGGCGAGCAGGACCGGCTGCTGCTGGGCCGTCCGTTCCACCAGGCCGGTGTCCAGTCGGCCGGCGACGACGTCGGGGTGGGCGAGCAGTCGGCGCAGGAAGCCGGTGTTGGTGGTGACACCCAGGATGCGGGTGTCGGCCAGCGCGGCGCGGAGCCGGCGCAGCGCGGTCGGGCGGTCGGGCCCGTACGCGATGACCTTGGCGAGCATGGGGTCGTAGGCGCTGGTGACGACGGTTCCGGGGGCGACCCCGGAGTCGACGCGGATGCCCTCGCCCCGCGGCTCGTCCAGGGTGAGGATGCGGCCGCCGGTGGGCAGGAAGTCCCGTTCCGGGTCCTCGGCACAGATGCGGGCCTCGATGGCGTGGCCCAGGAAGGAGATGTCGGACTGGGTGAAGGACAGCCGCTCGCCTGCGGCGACGCGGAGCTGCCACTCGACCAGGTCCAGTCGGGCCGCCTCCGGACCGACGGCGACGGCGAGTTCGGTGACGGGGTGTTCGACCTGGAGGCGGGTGTTCATCTCCATGAAGAAGAAGTCCCGCACCCCCTCGGCGGCGGAGGCGGGGGCGTCCGGGTCGATGCCGGGGACGATGAACTCCACGGTGCCGGCCCCGGTGTAGCCGCAGGACTCCGCGGCGCGGACGGCCGCGGCGCCCATCGCGGCGCGGGTCTCGGCATTGAGGAGAACGGAGGGAGCCTCTTCGATCAGTTTCTGGTGGCGGCGCTGGAGGCTGCACTCGCGCTCGCCGAGGTGGACGGTGTCGCCGTGGGCGTCGGCGAGCACCTGCACCTCGATGTGGCGCGGCCGGTCCACCCAGCGCTCCAGCAGCAGGGTGTCGTCGCCGAAGGCGGTCCGGGCGACGCGGCGGGCGGCGCCGATCTCCGTGGGCAGGTCGGCCGGGTCCCGCACCAGGCGCATGCCCTTGCCGCCGCCACCGGCGGAGGGCTTGAGCAGGACGGGGTAGCCGATCTCGTCGGCGGCGGCGACGAGTTCCTCGTCGGTGGGCGCGGTGGCCTGGCTGCCGGGGACCACCGGAACGCCGGCGGCCCGTACGGCCTCCTTGGCGTTGATCTTGTCACCCATCAGCTCGACGGCACCGGGAGGTGGTCCGATGAAGACGAGGCCCGCGTCGGCGCAGGCGCGGGCGAAGCCGGGGTTCTCGGCGAGGAAGCCATAGCCGGGGTGGACGGCCTGGGCACCGGTACGGCGGGCGGCGGCGAGGATCTGGTCGGTGCGCAGATAGGTCTCGGCGGCCGAACTGTCGCTGCGGTCGGCCGGGCCGAGGCGGACCGCGACGTCGGCCTCGCGGACGTGGGGTGCGTCGGCGTCCGCGTCGCTGAACACGGCGACCGAGCGGACACCGAGCCGCCGCAGGGTGCGGATCACCCGCAGCGCGATCTCGCCGCGGTTGGCGACCAGAACTGTGTCGAACATGGGAGGCGTTCCTCCGGTCGAGGGGAGCCGTGGAAGGGGGAGCGGTAAGAAGGCGGTGGCGGTGGGCGGCCGGGGCGCCGGTCCGGTCGTCGGACCGGCGCCACCGGGAGTCACCCCCGGAAGGGAGGGATGCGGAGAGGGGTCACAGCAGGCGGTCACGAGGCGAAGCCGGTGACGGCCGACATGACCGGCGGCAGCACCCGACCGGCGACAGCCAAACGTGCGGCGTCACATGCGGAAGACGCCGTACGGGGCGGGTGGTGCCAGTGGGGCGTTGGCGCAGGCGGTGAGGGCGAGGCCGACGACCGTGCGGGTGTCCATCGGGTCGATCACACCGTCGTCCCAGAGCCGGGCGGTGGCGTAGTAGGCGTTGCCCTGGCGCTCGTACTGCTCGCGGACCGGGCGCTTGAACTCCTCCTCCGCCTCGGTCGGCCACTCCTCGCCCTGCGCCTCGAGCTGGTCGCGGCGGACGGTGGCCAGCACGGAGGCCGCCTGCTCGCCGCCCATCACGGAGATCTTGGCGCCCGGCCACATCCACAGGAAGCGAGGCGAGTAGGCCCGGCCGCACATCGAGTAGTTGCCGGCTCCGTACGAGCCGCCGATCACCACGGTCAGCTTCGGGACCCGGGTGCAGGCGACGGCGTTGACCATCTTGGCGCCGTGCTTGGCGATGCCGCCCGCCTCGTACTGCCGACCGACCATGAAGCCGGTGATGTTCTGCAGGAAGAGGAGGGGGATGCCGCGCTGGTCGCACAACTCGATGAAGTGGGCGCCCTTGACGGCCGACTCGGAGAACAGCACGCCGTTGTTGGCGACGATGCCGACGGGGTGGCCGTGGATCCGGGCGAAACCGGTGACCAGGGTCGCGCCGTACTCGGCCTTGAACTCGGAGAAGCGGCTGCCGTCGACCAGTCGGGCGATCACCTCGCGCACGTCGTAGGGCGTGCGCGGGTCGACCGGGACGGCGCCGTACAGGCCGGCCGGGTCGACGGCCGGCGGCTCGACCGGGGTGAGCGGCCACGGCTTGGCCGCGCGCGGGCCGAGCTCGGACACGATGGTGCGGACGATGGAGAGGGCGTGGGCGTCGTCCTCGGCCAGGTGGTCCGTCACGCCCGAGGTGCGGGAGTGCAGCTCGCCGCCGCCCAGCTCCTCGGCGGTGACCACCTCGCCGGTGGCGGCCTTCACCAGCGGAGGCCCGCCCAGGAAGATCGTGCCCTGGTTGCGGACGATCACGGCCTGGTCGCTCATCGCCGGGACGTACGCGCCGCCGGCCGTGCACGAGCCGAGCACGGCGGCGATCTGCGGGATGCCCGCGGCCGAGAGCCGGGCCTGGTTGTAGAAGATCCGGCCGAAGTGGTCGCGGTCCGGGAAGACCTCGTCCTGCATCGGGAGGAAGGCGCCGCCGGAGTCCACCAGGTAGATGCAGGGGAGGCGGTTCTCCAGTGCGACCTCCTGGGCGCGCAGGTGCTTCTTCACCGTCATCGGGTAGTAGGTGCCGCCCTTGACGGTGGCGTCGTTGGCGACGACCACCACCTCGCGTCCGGCGACCCGGCCGATGCCGGCGATCACCCCGGCCGCGGGAGCCGCCCCGTCGTACATCCCGTCGGCGGCCAGCGGGGCCAGCTCCAGGAACGGCGAGGCCGGGTCGAGCAGGGTGTCCACCCGGTCGCGGGGGAGGAGCTTGCCGCGCGACGTGTGTCGGGCGCGGGCCTTGGCGCCCCCGCCGAGGGCGGCGGCGTCGAGCTTGGCGCGCAGTTCGGCGACCAGCGCCTGATGCGCCTCGGTGTTGGCCCGGTAGGCCGCGGAGCCCGGATCGGCGGATGTGCCGAGCCGGGGCGCCGGGGCGGCGGCTGCCGGCGGTGCGGCACCGGGTGCGGTCGCCGTGCCGGTCACTGCGTTGAGCCGGACGCCGGAGGGCGCGCCGGTGGTTGAGATGACCATTCCCAAGAGCTCCCTTGCCCTCGGCAGCAGGTGGGCGGGCCCGAGTGCGGTTCGCCCCTGATCCCCACGTTAATTAACGTTAACTTACGCGGCCAGGTTAACGGCCGATAACTCGACTGTCTACGATGGGCAGCATGCCGAACGTCCCCGCAGCCTCCGCGCTCCCACGCCGCGACCAGATTCGCCGGGAGGCAGCCCGACTGTTCGCCGCCCGGGGTTTCCTCGGTGTGGGCGTGGACGAGATCGGCAAGGCCGTCGGCATCAGCGGCCCCGGCCTCTACCGCCACTTCGCCGGCAAGGACGCCATGCTGGCCGACCTGCTGATCGGCATCAGCGAGCGCCTGCTGGAGGAGGGGCGTCGCCGGGCGGGCGGTGGCGACGGCCCGGCCGCCGCGCTGGACGCACTGATCAGCGGCCACGTCGACTTCGCACTGAACGACCGCGACCTGATCACCCTGCACGACCGCGAGTTGTTGAACCTCAAGGAGGAGGACCGGCGCACGGTCCGCCGGCTCCAGCGCGGCTACGTCGAGCTGTGGGTGGACGTCGTCCGGCAGGCCCACCCGTCGCTCGCCGCCCCCGCGGCCGAGCCGACGGCGCGGGCCGCCGTGCACGCGGTCTTCGGCCTGATCAACTCGACCCCGCACAGCCTCGGCCCGAACCCGGCCCAGGGCGAGCGCACCGGTCTGCAGCGCGACGGCATGGCCGCGCTGCTGCACACCCTCGCTCACGGAGCCTTCGCGGCCGCCGCCGTCTCCGCGGGCACCGGCGTCTCCCCGGCCACCGGCGTGGCCGCTGCGGACGGCTCCGGGGTGACCGGTCCGGGGTCCGGATCCGCCTGATGCCGACGGTCGGGAATGCTGACGGAAGGAGCGCCGAGCGTCGGGAGCGCCGGGCGTCGGGAGCGCCGAGTACGGGGAGCGTTGAGAGTCGGGAGTGCCGAGCGTTCGGGAACGCCGGCGCTCCCCGAGCGCAGGCCCGCCGTCGGCCCTAGGCCAAAAGGACGGCGCCCGCCCGCCCCCGGGCCGCTGGGCGTACGGCGGGTGATCGGCGATCCTGGGAACAGGGGCGGACCGGTGGGTCGCGCCTGTTCGTCCGGGAATCACCGCAGGCGGCGCGCTGTTGCCCAGTCCGCCGGACCGGACGATCCGGGCCGCCCGGGAACCAGCCCCCGACCGCCTCGGGCGACCGGAAAAGCCATGGCGGTCACCCGACGAAATGGTTAGCATCCCTAAATATGCCCGAGACTCACGGATCCATGGTGGAGCAATCCCCGAGCGGCCCGCCGGCCCCCGGCCCCGACCCGGAGGGCCCCGGCGACAGCCCGCAGGCTGCCGACGCGAGGCGCGCCGAGCAGAGCGAGAACGCGAAGCCCGGTGACGGGCCCGCTGAGCCCGACGGCTGGCTGCGCCGCCTGATCGGTTACAGCTGGCGGTCCCGCCGCAGTCTGCTGCTCGCCTTCGGCGCCTCGCTGCTCGGCATGGCCGTCACCGCGCTGGTGCCGCTGGTCACCAAGCTGATCATCGACGACGTCATCGTCGCCCACACCCGCTCACTGACCCCGTGGGCGGTGGTGCTGCTGCTCGCCGCCGTCGTGGTCTTCGGCTGCACCCAGGCCCGTCGCTACTACGGCGGCCAGTTGGCCCTCGACGTCCAGCACGACATGCGCAGCGACCTGTTCCGCTCGCTCGGCCGGCTGGACGGCCACCGCCAGGACCGCCTGGACACCGGCCAGGTGGTCGGGCGCGCGACCTCCGACCTCCAGCTGATCAACGGCCTGCTCTCGATGCTGCCGATGATGACCGGCTACCTGCTGATGTTCGTGATGTCGGTCGGCGTGATGGTCTGGCTGTCCGCGCCGTTGACCCTGATCGCCCTGGTCATGGCTCCCGCGTTGTGGTGGGTCAGCGTGCTCAGCCGCAAGCGCCTGTTCCCGGCCACCTGGGCCGCCCAGCAGGAGGCCGCCGCCGTCGCGGGCGTGGTGGACGGTGCGATCGGCGGCGTCCGGGTGGTCAAGGGCTTCGGCCAGGAGGCGCAGGAACAGGACAAGTTGGAGCGGGCCTCCCGCAACCTGTTCGCCGCCCGGCTCCGGTCGATTCGCCTCAACGCCCGCTACAACCCGGCGATGCAGGCGATCCCGGCCCTCGCCCAGGTCGCCGTGCTGGCCTTCGGCGGCTGGCTGGCCGTCGACGGGAGGGTCTCGCTCGGTACCTTCGTAGCCTTCTCCACCTACGTCGCCCAGATGACCGGTCCGGTGCGGATGCTGACCATGGTGATCACGGTCGGCCAGCAGGCCCGGGCGGGCGTCGAGCGCGTCCTGCAGCTGATCGACGAGCGCCCGATGGTCCAGGAGCGTCCGGACGCGCTGAGCCTGGACCTCACCCAGGACGGCAGCGCCGCCGCCGACGCCCCGAAGGGCGGCTCGGCCGGTCCCCGGACCCCTGACGTCGCCCTGGAGTTCGACCAGGTCGAGTTCCGCTACGACCCCGAGCACCCCGCCCCGGTCCTGCACGGCCTCAGCCTGAAGCTGGCCCCGGGCGAGACCCTCGCCCTGGTCGGCGCGTCCGGCTCCGGCAAGTCGACGGTGGCCCAGCTGGTGCCCCGCTTCTACGACCCGGCGGCCGGCACCGTCCGTCTCTACGGCCACGACCTGCGTGACCTCACCCTGGACTCGGTCCGCGCGGCGGTGGGCATCGTCCCCGAGGAGAGCTTCCTCTTCTCCGAGTCGGTCCGCACCAACATCGCCTACGGCCGCCCGGACGCCACCGACGAGCAGATCGTCGCCGCCGCGCGCGCCGCCCAGGCGGACGAGTTCGTCCGCGCGCTGCCGGACGGTTACGAGACCAAGGTCGGCGAGCAGGGCCTGACCCTCTCCGGCGGTCAGCGCCAGCGCATCGCCCTGGCCCGGGCGATCCTCACCGACCCCCGGATCCTGCTGCTGGACGACGCCACCTCGGCCGTCGACCCGCAGGTCGAGGCGGAGATCCACGACGCGTTGCGCTCCGTGATGACCGGCCGTACCACCCTGCTGATCGCCCACCGCCGCTCGACCCTCCAGCTCGCCGACCGGATCGCCGTCCTGGACCGCGGCCGACTGCTGGACCTCGGTACGCACGAGGAACTCGAAGCCCGATGTCCCCAGTACCGGGCCCTGATCACCGACCCCGAGGCCGGCCGGGCCCCCGATGTCGGCCCGGTCCCCGAGGCCGACCGGACTGCTGAGGCCGACCGGACCACCGAGCCGCAGAACCCGAGGAACCCGCAGATCGAACAGCCCGCACGACAGCCAGCGCAGGCCGAGCAGCCCGCGCAGGGCGAACAGCCCGTGCGAGCCGGACAGTCCGAGCAGAAGACCCCCGAGCTCCCCACCCCCGCCCTCGCCAAGGCGGCCCGCACCGCCGACCCCGACCTGCTGGCCAAGGTCGCCGAGCTCCCGCCGGCCGCCGACGTCCCCGCCGTGCCGCGCGCCGAAGCCGAGGCCGGTGACCCGGACTTCAGCCTCGGCCGCCTGCTGCGCCCCTTCCGTGCCCCGCTGCTCGTCGCCCTCCTGCTGGTCACCCTGGACGCGGCCGCCGGGCTGGTGCTGCCGGTGCTGATCCGGCACGGCATCGACGAGGGCGTCCGCAAGGGCCTGATGTCCGGCGTCGCGGTGGCCTCGGTCGCCGCACTGGTCATCGTCCTGCTGGACTGGCTGGTGCAGAGCGCCGAGAACCGGGTCAGCGGCCGTACCGGTGAGCGCGTGCTGTACACCCTCCGGCTCAAGATCTTCGCCCATCTCAACCGGCTCGGCCTGGACTACTACGAACGCGAGCTGACCGGCCGGATCATGACCCGGATGACCACCGACCTGGACTCGCTGACGTCCTTCCTCCAGACCGGCATGGTCACCGCCGTGGTCAGCCTGCTGACCTTCGCCGGGATCTTCGTGGCCCTGCTGATCATCGACGCCGGCCTGGCCCTGGTGGTCTTCGCCGTGCTGCCGTTGCTGGTGATCGCCACCCTGGTGTTCCGGAAGAAGTCCAAGGACCAGTACGAGCGCTCCCGGGACCTGATCAGCACGGTCAACGCCGACCTGCAGGAGAACGTGGCCGGCATGCGGATCGTCCAGGCCTTCCGCCGCCTGGACACCAACACCGACCGCTTCGTGGCCCGCGGGATCGCCTACCGCGAGGCCCGGGTCCGCGCCCAGCTCTACATCTCGCTGTACTTCCCGTTCGTCCAGTTCCTCTCCAGCGTGGCCGCCGCACTGGTGCTGATCGTCGGCGCCTCCCGGGTGGACGCGGGGACGCTGACGGTCGGCGCGCTGGTCGCGTACCTGCTCTACATCGACCTGTTCTTCGCCCCGGTCAACCAGCTCTCCCAGGTGTTCGACGGCTACCAGCAGGCCTCGGTCGGCCTCGGCCGGATCCGCGAACTGCTGCGTACCCCGACGACCACGGCGGAGGCGGCCGACCCGGTCCCGGTGACCGGGGCGCTGCGCGGCGAGATCAGCTTCGAGGGCGTCGGCTTCGCTTACAACGGCGGCGCGGACGGTGCCCCGGACGTGCTGAGCGGCGTCGACCTGCGGATACCCGCCGGTCAGACGGTGGCGCTGGTCGGCGAGACCGGCGCGGGCAAGTCGACGCTGGTCAAGCTGGTCGCCCGGTTCTACGACGCGACCGAGGGCACCGTCCGGGTGGACGGCGTGGACCTCACCCGCTACGACCTGGCCCAGTACCGCCACCGCCTCGGTGTGGTGCCCCAGGAGGCGTACCTGTTCGCGGGCACCGTCCGCGAGGCGATCGCGTACGGCCGACCGGACGCCTCGGCGGCCGAGGTGGAGGCGGCGGCCCGGGCGGTCGGCGCCCACGAGATGATCATCCGACTGTCGGGCGGCTACGACCACGAGGTCGCGGGCCGCGGGCGAAACCTCTCGGCAGGCCAGCGCCAGCTGATCGCGCTGGCCCGGGCCGAACTGGTCGACCCGGACATCCTGCTGCTGGACGAGGCCACCGCGGCGCTCGACCTGGCCACCGAGGCCGCGGTCAACCAGGCCGCCGACCGGCTCAGCGGTGGCCGCACCACCCTGGTCATCGCCCACCGCCTGACCACCGCCGAACGCGCCGACCGGGTGGTCGTGCTGGACCACGGCCGGGTGGTCGAGGACGGCACGCACACCGAACTGCTCGCCCTGGGCGGTACGTACAGCAGGCTCTGGCAGGCGTTCATCGCGGACGGCCACCCGGCACCGGCCGAGACGGTCGCGGCCGGGTAGCCGCCCGGCCAATGCCAGCCGGGGCCGGCGGGTGCACCGTCGGAAGACGGGCCGCCCGCCGAGCCTGCCGATCCCGCCGCCCGGCCCCGGCCCGGTTGGCCCGGCCGATCAGGCCGAGCCGCCGGGCGGCCCGTCAGGCGGCGATCAGCGAGGCCAGCAGCCCCGAGGCGTCGATGCCGCGCGGCAGGTCGCTCACCTGGCCGTCCCCGACCTCCACCACCCGCCAGCCGGAGCCGTCGGCCCGGCTGGCGAGGTCGGTGGTGACGAAGCGGCAGCCGAGTCTTCGCACCAGAGCGGAGACCTCGGTGAGGTCGGGCTCGGCGTGGACGTGCGGGGCGTCCGGGTGCGGCCCGACCAGGACCGGCCGGCCGTCCAGCCACCACACCCTCGCCTCGACCGCCCGCCGCCCGCCACTCGCGCCGCCGACGGCACCAGCGGCATCGCAGCCGTCCTCGTCCGAAAGCCTGTCCGGCCCGTCCAGTCCGTTCAGTCCGTCCGGCCCGTCCGCCCGCTCGAACTCCTCGTACCGCCGCACCACCACCCCGCCGGCCAGGAACTCGCCCTGCAGCTCGACGAACCGCCCGACCACCCGGCCGACGGCCGCCAGGTCGGCCAACTCCGGTACGTAGCAGGCCTCGTGCCACTCGTGCTTGCGCGACTTCACGTAGTCCTTGACGATCGCCGGTCCGCTTCCGCCGAGTCGCGCCACGGCCTCCGCCAGTTCTTCCGGCGTGGGTGGTACCGCCCCGGCGGTCGGGATCCAGACGCTGGGCGGCGTCGCCCCCTCGAACACCCCGTACCAGCCGGGCAGTTCGTGGGCCGCCGCATAACCGGGCGGGCTGGTCAGCAGCTTGCCGCCGCGGGCGGTGAGCGCGGCGGCGAACTCGGCGTACCGGGCGGAGGGGAGCATCCAGCCCCGGTACCAGAGCGGTCCGCTGCCCAGGGGTACCCGCCTGACCGCCTCCTCGGCGCGTCCGGCGAGCAGCGCGTCGTGGTCTACCAGAAGGCGCTCGGCGCCCAACTCCCGCACCAGCCTGGCTTCCCAGGCGAAGTGTGGATCGGGCCGGCGCGGGTTGAGCGGATCGGTGGGGAAGAGCATCGAGGGTACGGGCATGGCGGTCAGGGTACGGCCAGTGGGCCGCCCGCGACTGCGGATCGACGCAGGCCGGGGGCCCGGACGCAACTCAAGTCGTCGGCCGGGACGGGGAATCCGTTCGACGCTCCGGCCGGGCGCTGTCAGAGTGTCCCGATGCGAAGACTGCTGCGACCGCGCAAACGAGTTCCCCGCCGGGCCGCCCGCACGGTGGTCCTGGACCGGGACGGCTCGGTGTTCCTGCTCCGTTCGGACAACGACGAGGTCGGTGTCCACTGGACCATGCCCGGCGGCGGGCTGGAACCGGGCGAGACCCCTCGGGTCGGCGCCCGGCGCGAACTGTGGGAGGAGACCGGCTGGACCGACCTCGAACCGGGCCCGCTGCTCTGCACCTGGGAGCACGACTTCACCTGGCACGGCACCCCGGTCCGCCAGCACGAGCACATCTACCTGACCACCGGACCGCACCGCGGCCCGGTCGGGGACGTCAGCGCGGTGCACGCCGAGGACCGGATCCTCGACTGGCGCTGGTGGACCCCGGCCGACCTCGCCGACGAGAACGCCGACGCGCTCTGGCCGCCCCGGCTACCGGAGTTGCTGGAGGCGGTCCGCGCGGGCTGGGCGGTCGACGGTCGCCCTCCGGTGCCCGTCGACCTCGGCTACATCCCGAACGCCCGCTGACGGGCCCTAACGGCGCCCACCGCGCCGCGGTCGCCCATGCGGGCCGGGCTCCCAGCCGTGCAGGTCCAACTCCCGGTCGTGCAGCGCTCCGGGATTCATCCGTACCGTCAGCCGGGCGCCGGTCAGTTGCTCGGCGGTGAGGCCGGTCTCGAGGACCAACTGCTCGGTCGGTACCGACACGGCGATGGCAGGACGCCAGGACGGCAGCACCACCAGGCTGGTGCCACGGCCGACCCGGATCGGCTCGGCCGCCACCCGGACCGGCGTCCGCTCCTCCGGACGGCCGACGGCCTCCGGCTGGACCGGGCTGCCGCCGATCAGGATGCCGAGCGGCGGGACGGCCCGAGGCTGCTCCGCCCCGCCGTCCACCACGGCCCAGGCGTCCGCACCGGCCGTGGGGGGCATGTGGTCGGCCGCCGCCCTCCTTGCACCGGTCGGCTCGCCCGCCCGCCCCGCACCGCGCGGCTGCCCCCCGGTCGGGCCGGCGGCGGCCGTCTCCCGTGCGGTCGCCCCCTGCCCGCTCCGGTCGGCCCGGGGGTGCATCCGGCGCAGCCGGCGGGAGGGGGACGGGCGCCGCGAACTGAGGCCCCGAACCTCCTCGCGCACCGATTCACGTGTCGGCTCACGGGACGGCTCACGGGACGGCTCGCGCGCCGAACTCGGCACCGGAACGGTCCGGTTGCTCTCGGACGCCGCCGCCTGCTGGAACCGGACGAACCCCGGCCCGGCCCCGTCGAGGAGGGCGCCGGAAACGCAGCCCTCCTCCTCCCCGGCCTCGCCGAGCAGTGCCCGCACCTCCTCCACCGACCGGCGGCACGCCGCCGCCAGCTCGGCGAGCGAGCGCCCTTCGGCGCGCGCGGCCCGCAGCCGGTCGGCGAACGCCGCCCGGAGCCGGTCCGCCGTAGCACCGCCGTTGGCCGTAGCACCGCCGTTGGCCGTCGTACCACCGCTTGCTGGCGCGCCGCCGCTTGCCGCCGCTCCGCCGTCCGCCGGAGCTCGGCGGAGCTGCGTCTCGGCGTCCTCCGGGGTGCGCGGCTGCGGCACCCGGTCATGGCGGGTGGGGGCACCGGCCGCACCGGTCGGCCCGCCCTCGGCCACCGCCGCGATCGAGCAGACCGGCGCACCTGGAGCAGCCGGGCCGAACCGGGCGTCCGAATCGGCCGGGCCGGACAGGACCGCCGTGACGGTCGGTCCGGCGGCGACGGTCGGTGCGTCGGCCCCGGCCGAGGAGTCGGCACCGTCCGCGGGCGGGCCGGGCGGGGCGGGATCGGTGGAGCTGGGGTGGAGCGAGGTCATCGGCGGGCCCTTCGGGGGACGGTCCCGATGATCCTCCCGCACCGCACGACCAGCTCCAAGCGTCATTCCCGCGCGTGTGCCCGCGAGCACGATGGGTTCACTACGCGAGCTGCGGTGGACCGACGGAACCCCCTACCCGCCGTTCCTGCTCAACTGCCCGGTGCCACGAAGCCCTTGAGGTCGGCGAGCACCGCGTTGGCGGCCGTGACGCCGAGTCCCAGGAACCAGGTCTCGTCCGAAACCGGCCGGGCCCGACCGGACTTGACCGCGCCGAGCGTCTTCCAGAGCGCGCCGCCGAGCACCGTGTCCTGGTTGGTCGAACTGGGGCTGCCGTACACGCCGTAGAAGATCCAGTCGGCGTCCGCCTTGTCGACCTGCTCCGGGCTGACCTCCACCGCGAGCTCCTTGACCTGTTCGATCTTCGGCTGCGGCAGCGGCACGTCGGTGAGGACGGTGCCGATGAAGGAGAGTTCGGCGTAGAGCCTGGTCCGGCCGGGCATGAAGCGCAGCGGCGTGATGGTGGGGCGCTTGTCGCCGAGCCGGGCGCCGATCGCGGCGGCCGCCGCCTGGTACGCGTCGAGCTGCGTCTTGGCCTCGGCCTGCAGGCCGAAAGGGCTGGCGTTGAGCAGGAAGTTCTGCTTCCAGGGGTAGCCGGGCCGGAGCGAGAAGACGGTCGGTGCGATCTTCGACAGCTGTGCGTACTGGTCCTGGGCGCGCAGCTGGCTGCCGAGGATCAGGTCGGGCTTGAGCGCGGCGATGGCCTCCAGGTTGAGGCTGTTGATGGTGCCGACGGCGGTCGGGTTGCCCGCCTTGTCCTTGAGGTAGGAGGGCAGGGACTTGGAGCCGTCGGTGTGGACGACGCCGACCGGCTGGATGCCGAGCGAGACGACGTTGTCGAGCTCGCCGGTGTCCAGCACCACGACCCGGGTGGGCCTGGCGGGGATGACGGTCTCGCCCATGGCGTGCCTGATGGTGCGCGGGTAGACGCCGGGGGCGGCGTCGGTGCCGAAGTCCTTCATCTTCTCGATCACGGTGGCGTAGTCGTCACCGCCCTGCTTGACCGACTTCTGGTCGGGGGAGGAGCCGCCACCCGTCTCGGATCCGTGGCCGCCACCGTTGCCGCCTCCGCCACCGCCGGAGCTGCCGCAGGCGGTGAGCAGTCCGCCGAGGCCGAGCACGGCGGCGCCGGCCACGCCTGCCGTGAGGAATCGGCGGCGGCCGGGGGTGCGGGTGGCGAGGGTCGGGCCGTCGGAGTCGGGGGCCACGCGACGCTCCTTCACGGGTCGGACCGGACGGCCGAGGGTTCGGCGCCGGGCGGTCGAGCTTAGGTGAGGCAAACCTATCTTGCCGCCCGTGGGGCCCTCCGACCCAGGGGCTCGCCGCACGGGCAAAAGTCAGGCCTCCGGGCCGGCTGGGGACTGGCCGTCGCGGTCCGCCGGGAGTTCTTCCGCGGCGAGACGCTGCGCAGAGAAACCCCCGCCCTGCCGGTGGAGGACTGACGCTATGGTGGGAGCCATGAAGCGCTTCGTGGGCCTGTGCTGGTGGCCGTCCTAGGACGGCCACCACACCTGCCTGACCAGGGCCGTCCGGGATGGACGGCCCTGTCGCGTTTACCCACGGGACGGGCCCGCGCCCCGGACGGCCGCCACCACCGCCGTACCGAGGGAGAAACCCGATGACCGCCGCCGAGCGCGCCGCCACCACCCGCATCACTGCCGCCCGCACCACGACCGACCGCGACACCGCCGGGCCGTCAGCCGTGCTTTCCGCCGAGGGGTCCGCCGAGCCGTCCGCCGAGCCGTCCGCCGCGCCCGTCCTGACGGCCGCCGACCTGATCGCCGACCCGGGCGCCCACCGGGTCCTCACCGGGGACCGACCCACCGGCCCCCTCCACCTCGGCCACTACTTCGGTACCCTGCAGAACCGGGTCCGGCTCCAGGACCAGGGCGTCGAGATGTTCGTCCTGGTCGCCGACTACCAGGTCATCACCGACCGCGACCTCGCCGACCGGCTCGCCGAGCACACCGAGAACTTCGTCCTCGACTACCTCGCGGCCGGCCTCGACCCCGAACGGGCCACGATCTTCGCGCACAGCGCCGTCCCCGCCCTCAACCAGCTGCTGCTGCCCTTCCTCAGCCTGGTGAGCGTCGCCGAGCTGAGCCGCAATCCCACCGTCAAGGACGAGATCGCCCACTCCAGCCAGGCCGCCGTCAACGGACTGATGTTCACCTACCCCGTCCACCAGGCCGCCGACATCCTCTTCTGCAAGGCTGACCTCGTCCCGGTCGGCCAGGACCAACTGCCCCACCTGGAGGTCGCCCGCACCGTCGCCCGCCGCTTCAACGAGCGCTACCCGCACGCCGACGGCAGCGCCGTCTTCCCCCGCCCCCGGGCGCTGATCTCCGAGGCCCCGATGCTGCTCGGCACCGACGGCGGAAAGATGAGCAAGAGCCGCGGCAACGCCGTCGCCCTCGGCGCCGACGAGGACGAGACCGCCCGGATCATCCGCGGCGCCAGGACCGACGCCGACCGCCGCATCACCTATGACCCGACCGGCCGCCCCGGAGTCTCCGGTCTCCTCCTGCTCGCCGCGCTCTGTCAGGACCGGGCCCCGGAGACGATCGCCGAGGAGATCGGGGACGGCGGCGCGGCCGTCCTCAAGCGCATCGTCATCGAGTCCGTCAACGAGTACTTCCGCCCGCTGCGCGTCCGCCGCGCCGAACTCGCCACCGACCGCGGCCACCTGCGGCAGGTGCTCCGGGCCGGTGCCGAGCGGGCCAACGCGATCGCCGACACCACCCTCGCCGAGGTACGGGAGGTGATGGGCGCCATCTGAAGAGCCCTCAACCCGCCCGTGTTCCCCGGGGACCCTCAGGGGGTCCGCTCACCAGGGACATCGGCCGGTCGCCCCGCGGGCATATCGTCACCGGGCGGCCTCGACCACAACCCGAGGCCGCCCGCTGCCCGCCCCTTCCCCGAAAGGCCCGGTCCATGGACCAGCAACCCACCACGCCCGGCCAGGGACTGACCCGCCCGCCGCAGCTGCGCCCCGGCGACCACATCGCCGTCGTCGCCCCCAGCGGCCCGATCGACCCCGAGCGGCTCACCGCCGGCTGCGCGATCCTCCGTTCCTGGGGCCTGCGCGTGACCGTCGCCCCGCACGTCCTCGACACCCACCCCACCCTCGGCTACTTGGCCGGCACCGACGCCGACCGTGCCGCCGACCTCCAGGGCGCCTGGCTCGACCCCACCGTCGATGCGGTCATCTGTGCCCGGGGCGGCTACGGCGTCCACCGCATCGTCGACCTGCTCGACTGGGCCGCGATGCGCGCCGCCCGACCCAAGGCCTTCATCGGCTTCAGCGACGTCAGCTCGCTGCACGAAGCCTTCGCCCAGCGCCTCGGCCTCGCCACCCTGTACGGGCCGCTGGCCTCCGGCTCCTCCTTCGTGGACGACGGCCCCACCGCCGAACACCTGCGCCGTACCCTCTTCGACCCCGCCGCCACCACCGTCCTCACCTCACCCACCGCCTCCGCCCTCGTCCCCGGCCGCGCCCATGGCGTCACCGCCGGAGGCTGCCTCCACGTCCTCGCCGCCGAGCGCGGCACGCCCGCCGCCCGGCCCTCCTTCGCGGGCAGCATCCTGATCCTCGAAGACGTGAACGAGCACCCGTACCAGCTCGACCGCCTGCTCACCCAGTTCCTGCGCTCCGGCGCCCTCGACGGCGTGGGCGGCATAGCCCTCGGATCGTGGGAGGGCTGCGGACGGCCCGAACGGGTCCGGGACGTGATGCTCGACCGTCTTGGCGCGCTCGGCGTGCCCGTGATCTGGGAACTGGGCTTCGGCCACTGCCCGTCCAGCCTCACCGTTCCGCTCGGCGTCCCGGCTCTTGTCGACGCGGACGCCGGCACCCTCACCCTGGACCTGCCCGGCCTGACCCCTACCCCCGTCTCTGCCCCCGTCTCCGTTCCCGGCGTCGTCTGAACCTGGCCGTCGGACCGGGGCCAGTGAGTAGGGTGCGGCCATGAACGAGGACCGCCTCACCGCCCTTGCCCTCGGACTCCTCCGCGGGCCGGGCAGCAACGCCCGCACGATCCTCGGACTTGCCGGCCCGCCCGGAGCTGGCAAGTCCACCCTGGCCCGCCACCTCGTCGCCGAGGTCGAGCGCGTCGAAGGCCCCGGCACGGCCGCCTACCTCCCGCTCGACGGCTTCCACCTCTCGGCGGCCCAGCTCGACCGCCTCGGACTGACCCACCGCAAGGGCGCCCCGGCCACCTTCGACGCCCACGGCTACGTCGCCCTGCTGCGCCGGGTTGCCGCCGACCGCTTCCAGGACATCTACGTCCCCGACTTCGACCGCACCCTGGACGAGCCGGTGGCCGCCCGCCACGTCGTCCGCCCGCACACCCGGCTGGTCATCACCGAGGGCAACTACCTCGCCTCCGCCGAGACCCCCTGGCCGGACGCCCGCCGACTGCTGCGCGAGCTCTGGTACGTCGACACCGAGGACACCGTCCGTAGGGAACGGCTGCTCCGCCGCCACCGCGAGGGCGGCCGCGACGAAGCCACCGCCCTGCACTGGGTCACCACCAACGACCACCCCAACGGCGAGTACGTGAAGCAGAGCCGAGCACTCTGCACCAGGACCGTCCCCGGAGCCGGTTTGCGTCGAGCCGAGCATGGGGGTAGTGTTTTCTAGTCGCTCGGCAGGGAGCACCGGACACGCATCGGCGCGGACGGTCCCGGGGTGGCCAATCCTCTGAAACACCACTTCCGGTTCGTGCCGGTCGTTTTCGCTTTCGCG
>CBJMI02800__coassemble_477_pt1 | contig 52901 bp, 34 predicted proteins | sample CBJMI02800__metabat2_low_PE_003 | metagenome-assembled genome bin CBJMI02800
GGGGATGAGGGCCGGGGCGGTTCCGGGCGTGGGACGTGCCGGGTGGGGTGGGGCCGCGCGCCCACGGGAACGGGTGCGCCGGGGTGGATGTGCGGGGGTGGGGTGGCTGGGGGGTGAAGGTGTTGCGTGGTCAGGGAGTGTCGGGGTGGGGTGGGTGGTCCTGGGAACGGCCGAAAACCCACCCGCCACTACCATGGTGCCGAATCTCACCCGTCCCACCGGACCGTGGACGGTACCGGCAGGGGGACGCTTCCAGACATGACGGGGAATCAGATGGCAGGGGATCACCACCCTACGCCGGGTGCGGGCGACGCAGCCGGTAGCGGCCCGCAGGAAAACCGCGGCGTTTCGTTCGGGCGCCCGGCAGGCGGCGTGGATCCCGCCGCCGTCGCGGACCAGATGACACAGCTCGACGGCTCGGCGGTCCCGGGTCAGGCCGCGCCCGCCGGCCCGCCGCCGGCCCAGCCGCCCGCGCCGCCCGCGCCGCCGGCCCAGCCGCCGATGGGTGGTGCCGACTACGGGGCGTACGCGCCGACCGCGGCCGGCGGGTTCCCCGCGCAGGCGCCACCGCCCGGCGCGCCGATCGGTCCGTACGACCCGGTGCCCGGGGGCGGTTACGCCACGCCGGACCCGTCCCAGGGGTACAGCTACGACTACCAGCAGCAGGGCGGGTACACCTACCCGGGCGTGCCGGTGCCCGCGGCGCCCAAGCAGCGCAACCCCGTGATGCTGTGGGGCGGAATCATCGGCGGCGTGCTGGCGATCGCCATCGTGATCGGGCTGGTCGTCCTGCTGAAGCCGGACCCCAAGCCCAGCCCGGGCCCCGGCCCGGTGGCCGACTCGGGCAGCTCCAGCACCGTCTCGGGCGGCACCAGCGGGAGCGTCGCTCCGGACGACAACACCAACAGCAAGACCAAGGCCACGTTCAACGTCGCCTGGTCCGCTCCGTCGCCCGCCAACACCGATGCCACCAACCAGATGCTCGGCATCTGGGGCACCGACAAGTACGCGGTGCGCGTCGACGGTGACGGCGTCAAGGCCTACAACCTGACCGACGGCAAGCCCGCGTGGAACATCCCGGCCCCGGCCGGCAGCAAGGAGCTGTGCAGCGCCTCGTACACCGCCAACTCCAAGAACATCGCGGCGGTTTCCTTCAACACCGGTGACAGCGACTGCTCCACCGTCGGCGCCGTCGACCTGTCCTCGGGCAAGCTGCTGTGGACCGTCAAGGCCACGGCCGACCGGCTGTCCCAGCCGACCCTGAGCGTCACCGACAACGTGGTCGTCGTCGGCGGCAACGCCGTCGCCGGGCTGAACGTCTCCAACGGCCAGCCGGCCTGGCAGTACCAGCCGCGCGACAAGGACTGCACGATGCGCGCCCGTGCGGCCGGCAACCAGATCGCGATCAGCGACCGGTGCTACATGACCAGCGGCCCGAAGTCGCAGCTGGTCATCGTGAACGCCGACAGCGGCAAGCCCGCGAGCAGCCCGATCACCCTGACCGGCAGCATCGAGGAGGTCGACTCGGTCATCCAGGACAAGCCGCTGGTCCTGCTGATCACCAACGGCCCGAACGGCGACTACATCCTGCCGTTCGACAAGGACAACAAGCCGGGCAACCAGATGTCCGTCAAGGAGCCCGGCTCGGACAGCCTCCGCCTGTCCGGCCAGGACAACGCCTTCACCCGCAACGTGGTCAGCGGCACCACGCTGTACGTCCAGGTCAACCCGACCAAGCCGGCCATCAACGCCTACGACCTGACCACCGGCAAGCGCCTGTGGGCGGCCAGCCCGGGCTCGACCAGCGGCAGCGACATCCGGCTGGTCACCGGCACCGACAAGGACGGCAAGGTCCGCGCCGTGGTGTCGCAGGGCTACGACAAGCCGGCCCGCCTGGTGACGCTCTCGCCGACCGACGGTTCGATGACCGACATCGGCACCGTGGCGAACCCGAACGGGAAGTACGACCTCGACATGAGCACCTCGGTGTACTACGTGTCGGACGACGGCAACGCGGTGTACGCCTTCCGCCGCTACACCGGCACCGACGGTCCGCTGACCAAGTGGAAGAAGTGACGTCGGGACGCTGACGGCTCCGTCGCGGGCGGGGCGGGCACGGACTTCGGTCCGGGCCCGCCCCGCCCTCGGTTTTCCGGTCGGACGGGCTGCCGGGCATGCGAGGATTCCGTCCATCAGCCTGACGAAGGAGTGCAGCGAGTGCCCGGCACCAACCTGACCCGCGAAGAGGCCCGCACCCGGGCCGACCTCATCCGGGTGGACGCGTACGACATCGAGCTCGACCTCGGCTCGGCCCGTGACGGCGGCACCTTCCGGTCCACGACCGTGGTCCGGTTCACCGCCTCGACCCCCGGCGCCGACACCTTCATCGACCTCGTCGCCCCCGGCGTCGAGGAGATCACCCTCAACGGCGCGGCGCTCGACCCGGCGAGCTTCGCCGACAGCCGCATCCCGCTGCCCGGCCTGGCCGCCGAGAACGAGCTGCGGGTGGTCGCCAACTGCGCGTACAGCAACACCGGTGAGGGCCTGCACCGGTTCGTCGACCCGGTCGACGGCGAGACCTACCTGTACACCCAGTTCGAGGTGCCGGACGCCCGGCGGGTCTTCGCGAACTTCGAACAGCCGGACCTGAAGGCCACGTTCGCCTTCACCGTGACCGCCCCCACCGGCTGGGTCGTGGTCTCCAACTCGCCCACCCCCGAGCCGGTCGGCGAAGGCGCCACCCAGGTCTGGAAGTTCGAGCCGACCGGCCGGATCTCCAGCTACATCACCGCGCTCGTCGCCGGCCCGTACGTCGGGGTCTTCGACACCTACGAGAAGGGCGAGCAGCGGGTGCCGCTGGGCGTCTACTGCCGCCCCTCGATGCGCGAGTACCTGGACGCCGAGGCGATCTTCACGGTCACCAAGCAGGGCTTCGACTACTTCCAGGAGAAGTTCGACTACCCGTACCCGTTCGCCAAGTACGACCAGCTCTTCGTCCCGGAGTTCAACGCCGGCGCGATGGAGAACGCGGGCGCCGTCACCCTGCGCGACCAGTACGTGTTCCGCTCCAAGGTCACCGACGCCGCGTACGAGGCGCGCGCCGCGACGATCCTGCACGAGCTCGCCCACATGTGGTTCGGCGACCTCGTCACCATGGAGTGGTGGAACGACCTCTGGCTCAACGAGTCCTTCGCGACCTTCGCCGAGGCCGTCTGCCAGGCCGAGGCCCCCGGCTCCAAGTGGCCGCACTCCTGGACCACGTTCGCCAACCAGATGAAGACCTGGGCCTATCGGCAGGACCAGCTGCCGTCCACCCACCCGATCATGGCGGACATCAACGACCTGGAGGACGTCCAGGTCAACTTCGACGGCATCACCTACGCCAAGGGCGCCTCGGTGCTCAAGCAGCTGGTGGCGTACGTCGGCCAGGACGCCTTCTTCCAGGGCGTGCGCGCCTACTTCAAGCGCCACGCCTGGGGCAACACCCGGCTCAGCGACCTGCTCGGGGCGCTGGAGGAGGCCAGTGGGCGCGACCTGAAGGCCTGGTCCAAGGCCTGGCTGGAGACGGCCGGGATCAACGTGCTGCGCCCGTCCCTGGTGGTGAACACGGACGGTGACATCGAGTCGTTCGCGGTCCTGCAGGAGGCTCCCGCGCTGCCCGCCGGTGCCAAGGGCGAGGCCGTGCTGCGGCCGCACCGGATCGCCGTCGGCCTGTACGAGCTGGTCGACGGTTCGCTGGTGCGCACGGACCGGATCGAGCTGGACCTCGACGGCGCCCGCACCGAGGTGCCGCAGCTGGTCGGGCGCCACCGGCCGGCCGTCGTGCTGCTGAACGACGACGACCTGTCGTACGCCAAGATCCGCCTCGACGAGGACTCGCTGGCCGTCGTCACCGAGAACCTCGGCGGCTTCACCGAATCGCTGCCGCGTGCCCTGTGCTGGGCCTCCGCCTGGGACATGACCCGGGACGGCGAGCTGGCCGCCCGCGACTACCTGTCGCTGGCGCTGTCCGGCATCGGGCGGGAGACCGACATCGGGGTCGTGCAGTCCGTGCAGCGCCAGGTCAAGCTGGCCCTGGACGCCTACACCGACCCGGACTGGCGCGAGCAGGGCCTCACCCGCTGGGCCGCCGCCGCCGAGGAGCACCTGCGCGCCGCCGAGCCCGGCAGCGACCACCAGCTGGCCTGGGCCCGCACCCTCGCCGCGGTCGCCCGCACGGACGGTCAGCTCGACCTGCTGGCCGGGCTGCTGGACGGCTCGGTGGAGATCAAGGGCCTGGCGGTGGACACCGAGCTGCGCTGGACACTGCTGTCCCGGCTCTCCGCCACCGGCCGCGCCGACGAGGCGGCGGTCGTCGCCGAGCTGGAGCGGGACAACACCGCGGCCGGCCAGGAGCACGCGGCCACCTGCCGCGCCTCCCGCCCGACCGCGGAGGCGAAGGCGCGGGCCTGGGCCTCGGTGGTGGAGTCCGACAAGCTGACCAACTATGTGCAGGAGGCCGTGATCGCCGGCTTCCAGCAGTCGGACCAGCGGGAGCTGCTGGCGCCGTACGCGGAGAAGTACTTCGCCGTGGTGAAGCACATCTGGGAGACCCGCAGCCACGAGATCTCGCAGCAGATCATCGTCGGACTGTACCCGGCGCTCCAGGTCTCCGAGGCGACGCTGGCCGCCACGGACGCCTGGCTGGCCTCGGCCGAGCCGGCGCCGGCGCTGCGGCGCCAGGTGGTCGAGGCCCGGGCCGGGGTCGAGCGCGCGCTCAGGGCGCAGGCGGTCGACAAGGCGGCCGGGGCCCGCTGAAGCTGAAAGCCCGAGGGGGCGCCGGACGGATCGTCCGGCGCCCCCTCGGGGCTGTGCGGGTCCTCGGTGGACGTCTGGTCCGGTGGACGCGGCGGCTACTTCTTCTTCTTGCCGTACGGCAGGGCCGCCAGGCCCGCGATGATCGCGAACGCGGCGAGCGGGATCAGCACGTACAGGCCGACGGTCTGGCCGACGCTCAGACCGGTACCCGGGTCGTCACCGTCGTCCCTGGTGAGGGCCATGGCGGGCGACGACAGCAGCATCATCAGCGTGACCGTTGCGCAGACCGCGCCGGCTCGCAAAGCGTTCCTCTTGTCCACGTTTCCAACTTACCCGCCGCTTATGGCAGGGCGCGCGTCGGGGTGTGTTCTGCGGTCAGCGGGGCGGCTTCGGGCTGGGCAGGGCCAGGAGGTGGGCGAGGAGACGGGCGGCGGGGGTGGTGGCGAGGCGGTCCAGGGTGACCGGGTCGCCCGCGCCGTCGGCGACCGGGAGGCGCCAGTTCGGGTACTGGTCCCAGGTGCCGGGCAGGTTCTGCGGGCGCGGGTCGCCGACCAGGTCCGGCAGCCAGACGCCGACCAGCTCCGCCGGAGTGGAGCGGAGGAAGCGGTAGAGCACCGGCATCGACAGCGGCTCGTCCGGGCCGAGCAGGCCTCGGCTCACCAGCTCGGCCCGCCAGTCGGCCAGCTCGACGGCGGCCTCCTGCTGCTCCTCGGGGAGTGGACGGGCCAGCAGGCCGAGGCGGTGGCGCAGCTCGACGTGCTCGCCGGAGAGGCGGGCGGCGGTGCTCGGCAGGTCGTGGGTGGTGAGGGTGGCCAGGCAGCCGGGGCGCCAGCGGTCGGGGGGCAGGATGCCGCCGTCGGCCTGCCAGTCCCGCTCGAACCAGAGCACGGAGGTGCCGAGGATGCCCCGGGCCGCCAGTTCCTCGCGTACGCCCGGTTCGACGGTGCCCAGGTCCTCGCCGATCACCGCCGTACCGGACCGGTGCGCCTCCAGGGCCAGCACGCCGAGCATCGCCTCGGCGTCGTAGCGGACGTAGGCGCCCTCGGTGGGCGGGTGGCCGATCGGGACCCACCAGAGGCGGAAGAGGCCCATCACGTGGTCGATGCGGAGGGCTCCGGCGTGGCGGGTGGCCGCGCGCAGGAGCTCCGCGTACGGGGCGTAGCCGGCGGCGGCCAGGGCGTCCGGGCGCCAGGGCGGGAGACCCCAGTCCTGACCGTGGGCGTTGAAGGCGTCCGGCGGGGCGCCCGTCGAGATGCCGCCGGCCAGCACGTCCTGGAGCGCCCAGGCGTCGGCGCCGTCCGGGTGGACGCCGACGGCGAGGTCATGGATCAGGCCGACCGGCATACCGGCCTCGCGGGCGCTGCGCTGGGCGGCGGCGAGCTGCTGGTCGACCTGCCAGGCGAGCCAGCGGTGGAACTCGACCTGTGTGTCGAGTTCCTTGGCCGCCTGCTCGACGTGTGGGCCGTTCGGGTGACGCAGACCCCTCGGCCAGTGGTGCCAGTCGGCGCCGTGCACCTCGGCCAGGGCGTTCCACAGCGCGTTCCGGTGCAGCCACTCGCCCTCGCGCCGCTGGAACTCCTCGTACGCCGCCTGGCGGCCCGGGCCGCGCGGGACCTCGTGGAGGAGCTGGAGCGCCTCGCGCTTGAGCGCCCACACGGCGTCGCGGTCGACCAGGCCGTCGTGGGCGAGGACTTCGTCGCGAAGGCGTGCGGCGCGGCGGGTGAGGTCGTCCGCCTCTGCCCGCTGTTCTCCCGTCAGGTAGGCGTACTCGGGGACGGCCTCGATCCGCAGGTGCACCGGGTCGGCGAAGCGGCGGGAGGACGGGCGGTACGGGGACGGGTCGGAGGGCGTGCCGGGCAGTCCCTGGTGCAGCGGGTTGATCTGCACGAAGCCCGCGCCGAGGCCGGCGCCCGCCCACTGCGCCAGCTCCGCGAGGTCGCCGAGGTCGCCCATGCCCCAGGAGCGGTCGGACAGGACGGAGTACAGCTGGGCGAGGAAGCCCCAGCTACGGCCGGGGAGTTGGGGCAGTCGCTGCGGGGCGACGATCAGTGGCGCCTGCTCCCTCCTGCCGTTGCACTCCGCCTTGAGGACGTGCCGCCCGAGCGGGAGGTCGGCGGGCAGCCAGTGGGAGTGGCCGCACGGCAGCTCCCAACTGTCGCCGTCCTCCAGTTCCACGTGCAGCCGGGCGTCGGCCGGCACGTCCAGCGCGGTGCGCCGCCCCTGCCGGACCACCACGCATGGTGGCAGCAACTTGCTCTGCTGCTCGGCACGGTGACGCTCCAGCGACTCCCGCACCTCCTCCGGCGTCTCCGCCGCCACCCCCAGCGCGTCCAGCACCGCCACCAGCGTCCGTGCCCCCACCGCCTGCCCACCAGGCCCCGGATACCGGGCATCCACCCCGTACGCCTGCGCCAGCGCCACCAGTTCGGCCGGCGGTGGCGGCGCGTCCTGCGCCGGCACCTTCAGCCCGTCGACTCCGTCACTGTCGTGGTAAGCGGCCACTCGCGGCTCCTGCGATGTCTCGGCAACGCCCGGTCAGGACTCCCAAGTCCTACCCGTGTGACGACCCGATGACGCTGCGCGACACGTTTGCGCGGAGCGGATCGGCGAGGGTGCCCTGACGGCGATCACCCGGCAGATGACGACTGGTCAGGAAAGTTGGATATTTCGTCGCAAATTAGGCATAGCCGTCGATGACATTGACACCGGGTTGGGTAGCTGGTGGGGTTGCTCGCGTTGTGGTCCAGGCCTGGCGAGGAGGCCCCTGTGCAAGCCCGTGTGTCCGTTGTGGCCGGGCGGCGGCTGCGGCAGCAGTTGGAGCAGACTCCGGCGCTGCGCGAGGTGCTGCACCATCCGGCTGCGCTGGCGGCGCGGCGGGCGACGGCGCGGACGTGCCGTCAGCTGGCGCCGCGGACCGCGGACCGGGTGATCGCCGATCTGAAGGGGACGGAGCCGCTGTTGGCGTCGGTGCGGGCGGAGCGTGCGGCCGGGCGGCCGGGGCGGCGGACGATGCAGATCGCGGCCGGGGTGGTGACCGCGGCGGTGGTCGGCGGGCTGCTGGCCGGACCGCTGCCGTCGACGGCGTACGCGGCGACTCCCGGGCCGGACGTGGTGAGCACCGCGCCTCAGACGCCGCTGGGCAGCGTGACCGATCCGCAGGTGTTCCCGCACCCGCAGGAGCAGACGGTGGCGGGCAAGGCGGTCACCGTGCCGACCGCCGTGACGCTGGTGACCGCGCCCAAGGTGGACCGGGGCGCGGTGGACGCCGTCCGCGAGGTGCTGGCCGTCGCCGGGGCCACCGACGTGTCCCCGCAGGCGGACGGCGGGACGCCGGCGGCCGGCTCGCTGGTGGTGTACGTCGGCGGGCCCGCCGAGGGCGCCGGGGGCGAGATGGACCGGACGCTGCGCCAGCTGAGCGCCGCGGCCGGCGGCAAGGACGGCTCCGCGCCGTCCACCGCGGGCATGCCGCCCGGCGGCTACGTGCTGTCGACCGGTCAGCTGCCCGCCCAGGGCGGGGGGACGTACGGCGCGGTGGTGCTGGCGGGCGCGGACGCGTCCGGCACCTTCTACGCCGCGCAGAGCCTGCGCCAGCTGCTCGCCGCCGTACCGGCCGGACAGGGCCAGGGGCCGGGCGCGGCCGGGCTCGGCCTGCCCGGGATCACGCTGCGGGACTGGCCGAGCGGCGCGGCGGTGCGCGGCACCGCGGAGGCGTTCTACGGCACCCCGTGGACCGCCCGGCAGCGGCTCGACCAGGTGGACTTCCTGGGCCGCTCCAAGCAGAACTTCTACCTCTACGCCCCGGGTGACGACCCGTTCCGGCTCAGCCGCTGGCGCGACGCCTACCCCGCCGACCAGCAGTCCGACCTGCGCGAGCTCGGCGACCGGGCCCGGCTGAACCACGTCACCCTGGGCTACGCGATCGACCCGGGGCAGTCCCTCTGCTTCAGCGACGACGACGACGTCGACGCGCTGGTCAAGAAGCTGGACGGGCTGCGCAAGCTCGGCTTCACCGCGTTCCAGCTGCAGTTCCTGGACGTCAGCTACGACGAGTGGCACTGCGGCGACGACCGCGACGAGTACGGCACCGGTCCGGCCGCCGCGGCCAAGGCGCAGGCCGCGCTGGTCAAGAAGGTGCAGGACCGGCTGATCGCGAAGAACCCGGGCCTGGCGCCGCTGTCCGTCGTCCCGACCGAGTACCACAAGCAGGGCTCCACGCCGTACCGCAAGGCGCTGGCCGACGCGCTGCCGGCCGGGGTGCAGGTGGCCTGGAGCGGCGGCGCGGTGATCCCGGAGAAGATCACCGGCGCCCAGACCTCGGACACCGGCACCCTGTACGGGCACCCGCTGGTCACCATGGACAACTACCCCGTCAACGACGCCAGCCCGGACCGGCTCTTCCTCGGCGCCTACACCGGTCGCGACCCGGAGGTGGCGACCCGCTCGGCGGTGCTGCTGACCGGCGCGATGCAGCAGCCGGTGGCCTCCCGGATCGCGCTCGCCACGGCCGGCGACTTCGCCTGGAACCCGACCGGCTACAAGCCCGACGACTCCTGGCAGGCCGCGGTGCGCTCGCTGGCCGGGCCGACCGGCGCCGCCGCCACGCCCGCCGGGTCGGTGCTGTCCGCCGTCACCGCGCTGGCCGGCAACAGCACCTCCTCGCCGCTGGCCAAGCGGGAGTCCGGCTACCTGCAGCCGCTGCTGGACCAGTTCTGGGCGAACGCCGAGCCCACCTCCGGCGCGGCTCCCGACCTCAACAAGCTGATAGCGGCGGCGGCCCCGCTGCGGGACGCCTTCACCGCGATGGCGGGCGCCCAGCAGACCCTGGCCGGCAGCCAGGCCACCGCCCAGCTGGCCGCCGAGGCCGGCCCCTGGCTGGGCCCCCTGCACGACTACGGGCTGGCCGGGCAGGCCGCACTGGACATGCTGCTGGCCCAGCACGGCGGCGACGGCACGGCGGCCTGGAAGGCCCGGGTGCAGCTCAACGGACTGCGCGCGCAGCTCGCCCAGGCCCCGGCGACCATCGGCGCGGGCGTGCTCGGCCCGTTCCTGGACCGCGCCGTGCGTGCCGCCGACAACTGGTCCGGCGTGGTCAGCGGAGGGGTCACCCCGACCTCCAGCATGGGCACCGCGCACGACCACCTGCCCGCGCTGATGGTCGACGGCCAGGCCGACACCTTCTACTGGAGCTCGGCTCCCCCGCAGCCCGGCGACTCGGTCGGCGTCGACCTCGGCGCGGGCCGCCCGATCAGCGGCGTCACCGTGCTGATGGGCGGCTGGGGCGACGGCCCGGACGCGCAGAACGCCGTGGACGACTACATCCGCGACGGCGTGCTGGAGTACAGCACCGGCGAGGGCGGCTGGCAGCGGCTCGCCGTGGTGAAGAACCAGAAGACGGTCAGCGCCCAGCTGCCGGCCGGCACCGTGGTGCGGGCGGTGCGGCTGCGGGCGACCGCCGCGCAGAAGACCGCCGTGGCGGTGCGCGAGTTCACCGTGACCGCCCCGGACGAGTCCCCGGCCAGCGTCTCCGGCGGGCCGGCCGCGCTGCCCGGCTCCTCGGCCGCGGCCGTCCTGGACGGCAACCCGGACACCGCGTACCGGGCCGCCCAGGCGCCCACCGCGCTGGACGAGCCGCTCGTCGTCGAACTCGGCAGCGCCCGTCCGCTGGACCGGCTCACCGTGCTGACCGACCCGAACGTGCGCGCCACCGCCACGGTCGCGGTGCGCCACGCCGACGGCACCTGGGTGGACATCGGCACCGTGCAGCCCGGCTACAACGAACTGCCGGCCGGCGGGCAGGCCGCCGACGCGTTCCGGCTGACCTGGAAGCCCGGCGGTGACCCGCCGGTGGTCAACCAGGTGATCCCCTGGTACGCGGACGCCCCGGCGGCCCGGCTGAGCCTCGCCGACCCTGCCCTGGACGTGGTCACCGGCGCCGCGGCACCCGCCACGACCCGGGCCACCGTCGAGGCCGGCCGCCCCGAGGGCACCAGCGGCGTGCTGCGCACCGAGGTGCCGGCCGCCGCCAAGGGCCTGACCGTGACCCCGTCCGGCGCGGTGACGGTGCCGCGCGGCGGCCGGGTGGGCGTGCCGCTGCTGGTCACCGCCGCGCAGGGGACGCCCTCCGGGACGTACCAGGTGCCGGTGTCGTACGTGGCGGGCGGCACCACCGTGAAGCAGGTGCTGCAGGTGCACGTGGTGCCGCCGACCGGCGGTCCGGACCTGGCGGTCGGCGCGCAGGCCAGCTCCTCGGGCGACGAGACGCCGAACTTCCCGGCCTCGGCGGTGGCCGATGGCGACCCGAAGTCCCGCTGGTCCTCGCCGGCCAAGGACGACGCCTGGGTGCAGCTCGCGCTGCCGCAGGCGGCCCACCTGGGCGCGGCGGTGCTGCACTGGCAGTCCGCGTACGCCTCCTCGTACAAGATCCAGGTCTCGGCGGACGGCAGCAGCTGGACGGACGCGGCGACGGTGGACAACGGCAAGGGCGGCGACGAGACGGTGCGTTTCGACGCGCCGAACGTCCGGTACGTCCGGATGCAGGGCGTGGCGCGGGCCACCAAGTTCGGCTACTCGCTGTACGGCATCGAGCTGTACGCCGTCACGGCTCCGGCCGCCCCGCCGCAGCCGCCGGCCAACCCGCCGGGCCAGCCGGGCCAGCCGGGCCAGCCGGGCCAGCCGGGGGCGCCGGTCGCGCCGCCGGCGACGAAGCCGTAGCGACATCCGGGGCCGTAGCCGGCGGGCCGAAGGGGCGCGCCGGTGTCGCAAGGGAGAAGCGGGGGAGCGACGCAGGAGCGAGGGCGCGCCGACCGTCGGCACCGGGCCGGGAGCTCCCCGGAGGCGAGCCAGCTCGAAGAAGGGGGAATGCGGCGGGCCGCCGGGCTCCCCTTCGCGGGGGGCGCGGCGGCCCATGAGGCGCGTACCGACGTGTGACGGGCGGGCCCTTTGTGTCGCTTCGGTCAGGCGGAGAGCGGTTCGGGTTGCTCGCCGCGGCGGACGGGGGCGGGGTGGGCGGCGTGCGCCCGGCCGATCGGGACGGAGTGGGTCGGCTCGGTATGGTCGTGGTGCTCGTACTCGCCCCACTGCGGGGCGCGCAGCTGGTCACCGCCGCCGTACGGCTCCAGGTAGGGCCGCCAGCGCGGGTCCTTGATCCCGGTGCCGATGATCCTCCAGGCGAGGCCGCTGGGCGGTGCGGGTGGTCGTTTCATCCGCCAGCCGAGCTCGGTCAGGTGGCGGTCGGCCTTGGTGTGGTTGCAGCGGCGGCAGGCCGCCACCACGTTGTCCCACCGGTGCTGGCCGCCCCGGCTGCGCGGGATGACGTGGTCGACGCTGGTGGCGGCGGCCCCGCAGTAGACGCAGCGGCCGTGGTCGCGGGCGAACAGCGCCCGGCGGGTGAGCGGGACGGGCCCGCAGAACGGGACCCGGACGAAGCGGGTCAGACGGACGACGGACGGCGCCGGTAGGGCGCTGGTGGCGCTGTGCAGAGTGACTCCCGTGTCCTCCAGGCTGACCGCCTTGTGGTTGAGGACCAGGATGAGTGCGCGGCGCATCGATACGACGCCGAGTGGCTCGTAGGACGCGTTGAGGACCAGGACATGCGGCACGGATGCCTCCTTGGACGCCTGCGGCGCGTGGCTCGCGCCGGGACGAGCGGTTGGATCCCGCAACGAGTGCGCGATCTCCCCCAGTGTCGCCTTACGCATTCGTACGGCGCCACCACTCCTGTGTAACGGACCTGACGTGAACTCCGGGTGTGGTGTCTGTCATAGCCGGTATGCCCGGGGGAAGGTCCGGTTGCACCCGGGTGCCGCCGGGGCGGGGGCGGTGGCCGGGCGAGGAGCGCGGCTCGGCCGGTCGGAGCAGGCCGCCGGGCCGTACGGCGGCGGTCCTGCGGCCGTTCGGGGTGGTGGGGCCGGTGGTGCGGGGCGGTGCGGGCGTGGCGCGGAGTGGTGCGGGGGTGGTGCCGGCGGGTGCCCTCGGGGGAGCGCACCGGGGCGTTGACGGGGCGTCCGGGGTGCTCCGTACGCCCCGCGCGCGGTCCGGGCAGGTGTTCGGCGCCGGATAGGCTAGCCCGCACGGTCCGTGGGCCGCTCGCGCGGCGCGGACCGGCCAGGCCCCCAGCAAGGAAGGTCCCGCACGTGTTCCGCTTCGGCGCCACCGGTCCGATCGACGCGTCCCCGGCGCTCTCCACCCCGACGCCGGTGCCGTCCCCCACCGCGTCCCCCACCGCGCCGGAGCTGCCGCAGCTGCGGATCCCCACCAGCACGCAGGAGGTCACCGACACCACCAAGCAGGCGGCCAGCTGGTTCGACACCCACTGGCAGAGCTGGCTGGCGGCCGGCCTGCAGATCGTCCTGATCATCGTGCTGGCGCTGGTGCTGCGGGTCGTGGTGAGCAAGCTGATCACCCAGCTGATAACGCGGATGGCGCGCGGCCACGACCACAGCGAGGAGAGCCGGCTCGGCGGGCTGCTGGCCAACCACGGGGTGGTGAACCCGGAGCGGCGTCAGCAGCGCTCGGAGGCGATCGGCTCGGTGCTGCGCAGTGTGGCGTCCTTCACCATCCTGGGCACGGCGGCGCTGATGGTTCTCTCCGCGCTGGGGATGAATCTGGCGCCGCTGCTGGCCAGCGCCGGTGTGGCCGGTGTGGCGATCGGTTTCGGCGCCCGCAACCTGGTGACGGACTTCCTCTCCGGGGTCTTCATGATCATGGAGGACCAGTACGGCGTCGGCGACGAGATCGACACCGGGGTGGCCACCGGCACGGTGCTGGAGGTCGGGCTGCGGGTGACCAAGCTGCGCGGGGCCAACGGCGAGATCTGGTACATCCGCAACGGCGAGGTGAAGCGGATCGCCAACATGAGCCAGGGATGGGCGACCGCCACGGTGGACGTGCAGGTCGGGTACAAGGAGGACCTGCAGCGGGTCGAGGACCTGATCCAGGAGACCGCCGAGGGGCTGGCCAAGGAGGCGCCGTACGACGAGCTGGTCTGGGCGCCGGTGTCGGTCCTGGGCGTGGAGTCGGTGGCGGCGGACTCGGTGATGGTGCGGGTCGAGGCCCGGACCGCGCCGGGCAAGGCGGCGGTGGTCTCCCGGGCGCTGCGCCAGCGGCTGAAGACGGCCTTCGACCAGGCAGGGATCAAGGTCAAGGAGGAGGCCACCGCGGTGGCCACCGGCGTCTCGATCACCTCGGCGGAGCCCGCCCCGCCGTCCGCCCTCTCCGACCCCGCCTCGCCCCGCTACCGCGCGAGCGAACCGATCCCGCTGCCCAAGGCCCCGACGGACGACCCGACGCTCGGGAAGCCGTAACGGACCCGGTCGCCCGAGAGCCCCGCTCCCACTCCGGTGGGGGCGGGGCTCTTCCCTTTCCGGGTGGCGCTCCGGGCGCCGGTGGCGCTCCGGGCGGCCGGTAACGCTTCGGCATCTGGCGGTCGGGCGGGCATTGACACCCCGGTGAGGCGGACCGTACGGTCCTGTGCCAAGCGACTGGAAAGTTTCCTAACAGTTCACGTCGACCGGTGGGACGGGGAGGATTCCGGGCATGACCAAGAGCACCGCCAAGACTCCCCTCGCCGGCACCCCCAGTCTGTTGCGCGCCATCAACGACCGCGCCGCCCTCGAACTGCTGCTGGAGAACGGGCCGCTGTCCCGTACCCAGATCGGCGCGCTGACCGGGCTGTCCAAGCCCACGGCCTCCCAGCTGCTGTCCCGGCTGGAGGCGGCCGGGCTGGTGGTGCCGGTCGGCACCACCGAGGGTGGGCCGGGCCCCAACGCGCAGCTGTACCAGGTGAACCCGGCCGCCGGGTACGTCGCCGGGCTGGACGTCACCAACAGCGGGATCAGAGTCGCCGTCGCCGACATCACCGGCAGCACGGTGGCCGAGCACAGCGTGTCCACCAGAGGCGTCCCGGCCGCCGGGACCGTGCCGGGGGTGGCCGCCGCCGTCGCCGAGGCGGTGCGGGCCGCCGGGGTGCCGGCGGGAGGCCTGCGGACGGTCGCGATCGGGATCGGCGGTGCGCCGGACCCGGTCACCGGGAAGCTCCGGTACGCCTCCCACCTGCCCGGCTGGCACTCGCCGCGGCTGGTGGCCGAGCTGACCGAGGCGATCGGCGCGCCGGTGTCGATCGAGAACGACGTGAACCTGGCCGCGGTCGCCGAGCAGGCCTCCGGCGCGGCAGCCGGTTTCGAGGACTTCGTCCTGCTCTGGGCCGAGGCCGGTGTCGGCGCCGCGATCGTGCTCGGCGGGCGGCTGCACCGCGGCTTCACCGGCGGCGCCGGCGAGGTCGGCTACATGCCGGTGCCCGGCTCACCGGTCGAGTGGGACGCCCGCCGCCGCAAGTTCGGCGGCTTCCAGGCCCAGGTCGGCGCACCCGCCGTCCGGACCCTGGCGCGCGAGCACGGGCTCGGCGCGCCCAGCGCGGAGGAGTCGATCGCCAAGGCCCTGGAGACCCCGGGCGCCGGTGACGCGTTCCTCACCGAACTGGCCGGACGGCTCGCCGTCGGGCTGTCCGTGATCGTCGCCGTGGTCGACCCCCAGCTGGTGGTCCTCTCCGGCGCGGTGCCGAGCGCCGGCGGTGAACGCCTGCGCGCGCTCGTCGAGGACGAGCTGGCCCGGATCTGCCTGGCCCGTCCGGAGATCCGCAGCAGTGCCCTGCCCGGCTCGCCCGTCCTGCTCGGCGCCCTGCAACGCGCCCTCACGGACGCCCGCGAGGCGGTCTTCTCCACCCACTGATCCGCCCAACGCCCAACCGCCCAGCCCGACCGCCCGGCCCACCGACGCTCCCCCTGTCACCTCGTTCACCTGCACCCACCTCTCCCCCATCCCCTACGCGGGCCCCGAGGCAATGACGCCTGCCCGCGCACCCCCAGGAGGACCACGAAGTGCACGCCACCACCTCCCGCAGAGGCCGCCGTACGGTCGCCGCCGTCGCGGGCAGCGCCGTCCTGGCCCTGTTCGCCTCCGCCTGCACCGGTTCCAGCGAGTCGGGCGGCAACGACGACTCCGCCAGCGGCAAGGACGTCACCATCACCTTCTGGCACGGCTGGAGCCAGGACAACGAGGTGAAGGCGATCAACGACACCATCGCCGCCTTCGAGAAGGCCCACCCCAACATCCACGTCAAGCCGGTGGGCAACGTCGCGGACGACAAGGTCAACCAGGCCCTGCGGGCCGGCGGCGACGACGCACCGGACGTGGTGTCCTCCTTCACCACCAACAACGTCGGCATGTTCTGCTCGACCAGGGCCTTCATCGACCTCAAGCCGCTGCTGCGGAAGAGCGGCATCGACGCGGCCGGGACCTTCCCCGCCGCGATGCTCAACTACACGCAGTTCCAGGGCGACCAGTGCTCGCTGCCGCTGCTCGGCGACGCCTACGGGCTGTACTACAACAAGAAGGCCTTCGCCGCGGCCGGCATCACCGCCCCGCCGAAGACCTTCGGCGAGTTCGCCGACGACGCCAGGAAGCTCACCGTCGCCGACGGCGACTCGTACAAGCAGCTCGGCTTCATGCCGCTCTACCACGGCTACGAGTCCACCACCGAGCACTTCCTCGGCCAGTACGGCGCCACCTACTTCGGCGCCGACGGCAAGTCGAACATCGCCACCGACCCCAAGGTCGCGGCGATGCTCAGCTGGCAGAAGGGCCTGGTCGACCAGCTCGGCGGCTACGCCAAGCTGGACAAGTACCGCGCCACCTTCGGCGAGGAGTTCAGCGCCAGGAACCCCTTCCAGACCGGCCAGGTCGCGATGGCCATCGACGGTGAGTGGCGCACCGCCTCGCTCGCCGACAACAAGCCCGACTTCGACTGGGCCACCGCGCCGTTCCCCGTCCCGGACGACCAGGCCGCCACCTACGGCCGCGGCTACCAGACCGGCACCATCGTCGGCATCGCCAGTACCAGCAAGAAGCAGGCCGCGGCCTGGGAGTTCGTCAAGTTCCTGACCACCGACACCGACGCGGTGGTCAACTTCGCCAACGCGATCCACAACGTGCCCAGCACCTTCGACGCGCTGAACTCGCCGAAGCTGGTCAGCGACCCGAACTTCAAGACCTTCCTGGACGTCGCCAAGAACCCGAACTCGGGCACCACGCCGGCGAGCGTCAACGGCGGCGGCTACATCGTCTCCCTGCAGAACCTCGGCTACGACGTCGAGTCCGGCAAGCAGTCCGACGTCCAGGCCGGTCTCGCCGCCACGGCCAGGCAGATCGACACCGACATCGCCCAGGCGAAGTAGCGGGAACGGTCCACGGAGCTCCCATGTCACTCGCGTTCGGCACCCGCAAGGGCCCTGGGACCGGGGCGACCGACCCGGCGGCGCCGTCCACGCAGCACCTGCTGCGCCGGAAGCGCCGCCGGGAGGCGGCCCGCACCCTCGCCTTCCTCTCCCCCTGGCTGATCGGGTTCGGCGTCTTCTTCGTCTACCCGCTGGTCTCCACCGCGTACTTCTCCTTCACCCAGTACAACGGCTTCGGCTCCCCGACCTTCAACGGGCTGAAGAACTGGAACTACGTCCTCGACGAGCTGCCGACCTTCTGGCAGGGCCTGCGCAACACCGTCTGGCTGGTCCTGGTCATGGTGACCCTGAGGGTCGCCTTCGGCCTCGGCATCGGGCTGCTCATCACCAGGGTCAAGACCGGCGCCGGCTTCTTCCGCACCGTCTTCTACCTGCCCTACCTGGCACCGCCGGTGGCCGCCACGGTGGCCTTCGCCTTCCTGCTCAACCCCGGCACCGGCCCGCTCAACCACCTGCTCGGCGAGCTCGGCCTGCCGCAGCCCGGCTGGTTCGCCGACCCGAACTGGTCCAAGCCCGCGCTCACCCTGCTCGCCATGTGGGGCATCGGCGACCTGATGGTCATCTTCATGGCCTCGCTGCTGGACGTCCCCAAGGAGCAGTACGAGGCGGCCGAACTGGACGGCGCCGGCCCGTTCCAGAGGTTCCGGTACGTCACGCTGCCGAACATCTCGCCGATCATCATGTTCGCGGTGGTCACCGGGGTCATCCAGACCATGCAGTACTACACCCAGGCGATCGTCGCCGGGAAGGTCGCCAGCGGCATCGCGGGCAACTCGGGCCAGCAGTTCGAGCCCGGCTTCCCCCAGGGCTCCACCTGGACCCTGCCGCAGATGGTCTACAACCTCGGCTTCCAGCGCTTCAACTACGGCGCGGCCTGCGTCGTCGCCCTGGTGCTGTTCGCCATCTCGATGGCCGTCACCTCGATCCTGCTCCGCCGCAGGTCCGGCTTCATGTCGAGCGACGACTGAGCGACGACCAGCGGCCCCTGAGGACTCCACCATGACTCTCAGCTCCACCCCCACGCTCACCGAGGCACGACCCGGCGCCTCCCGAACCGGCACCGCCGCCGCCCGGGCCGCCCGGCGCCGGGCGGTGCTCAACTGGGTGGCCGTGCACTCGCTGGCCATCGCCGCCGCACTGTTCTTCCTGCTGCCCTTCGTCTTCGTCCTCCTCACCTCGGTGATGGACGACCAGCAGGCGCTCACCACCGACTACTGGCCCACCTCCTGGAACTGGGGCAACTACGGCAAGGTCTGGGACACCCCCGGCTTCCTCACCTGGTGGCGCAACACCCTGGTGTACGCCGGCGCCGGCACCCTGCTCACCGTCGTCTCCAGCCTGCCCGTCGCCTACGCGCTCGCCAAGTTCCGCTTCCGCGGCCGCAACCTGGCACTGATGGCGGTCATCGCGATGATGATGCTGCCCCCGCAGGTCACCGTCATCCCGATGTACCTGTTCTGGGCCAAGCAGATGGGCCTGGGCGGCTCGCTCTGGCCACTGATCATCCCGATGGCCTTCGGCGACGCGTTCTCGATCTTCCTGCTGCGCCAGTTCCTGATGACCATCCCCAAGGAGTACGTCGAGGCCGCCCGGATCGACGGCTGCGGCGACCTGCGCACCCTGCTGCGGGTCGTCCTGCCGATGGCCAAACCGGCCATCGCCGCCGTCGCCCTGTTCCAGTTCTTCTACTGCTGGAACGACTACTTCGGCCCGCAGATCTACGCCAGCAACAACCACCAGGCCTGGACGCTCAGTTACGGCCTGGAGTCGTTCAAGGCCGCCCACCACACCAACTGGAACCTCACCATGGCCGCCACCCTGCTGGTGATGGCCCCGGTGATCGTCCTCTTCTTCTTCGCTCAGAAGGCCTTCATCGAAGGCGTGACACTGACAGGGGTCAAGGGCTGATGGCCGCCACACTCAAGTCCGGCAGTTCCGCGCTCAAGCTGGCCGTCGTCGGCGGCGGTTCGACGTACACCCCGGAGCTGATCGACGGCTTCGCCCGGCTGCGCGACACCCTGCCGATCGGCGAACTGGTGCTGATCGACCCGGCCGCCGACCGGCTGGAGCTGATCGGCGGGCTCGCCCGGCGGATCTTCGCCAAGCAGGGGCACCCCGCCGCGGTGTCGGTGACCACCGACCTGACGGCGGGCGTCGCGGACGCCGACGCCGTACTGCTCCAACTGCGGGTCGGCGGGCAGGCCGCGCGCAACCAGGACGAGACCTGGCCGCTGGAGTGCGGCTGCGTCGGCCAGGAGACCACCGGCGCGGGCGGGCTCGCCAAGGCGCTGCGCACCGTACCGGTCGTCCTCGGCATCGCCGAGCAGGTCCGCAGGACCAACCCGGACGCCTGGATCGTCGACTTCACCAACCCGGTCGGCATCGTCACCCGCGCCCTGCAGAGCGCCGGCCACAAGGCCGTCGGGCTGTGCAACGTCGCGATCGGCTTCCAGCGCAGGTTCGCGGCCCATCTGGGGGTGGACCCGGAGCTGGTCCGGCTGGACCACGTAGGGCTCAACCACCTCACCTGGGAGCGCGGGGTGACCCTGCTGGACGCGCCGGGCGCCACGAGCGGCCGGGAGGTGCTGCCCACCCTGCTCGCCGACTTCGGCAAGGAGATCGCCGACGACCTCCACCTGCCGCAGGCCTTCGTGCAACGGCTCGGCGTGGTGCCCTCCTACTACCTGCGGTACTTCTACCAGCACGACGCGGTGGTCGAGGAGCTCCGGGCCCAGGGCTCGCGGGCCGCGCAGGTCGCCGAGATCGAACGGCAGCTGCTGGAGCTGTACGCCGACCCCGCGCTGGACACCAAGCCGGAACTGCTCGGCAAGCGCGGCGGCGCCTTCTACTCGGAGGCGGCCGTCCAGCTGATCTCGGCGCTGCTGGGCACCGCCGGCGGGGCGTCCGTCCAGGTGGTCAACACCCGCAACGACGGGGTGCTGCCCTTCCTGCCCGACGACGCCGTCATCGAGGTCCCGGCCGAGGTGGACGCCAACGGCGTCCGGCCGCTGCCGCAGCGGCCGGTCGAGCCGCTGTTCGCCGGGCTGATCTCCGCCGTCACCTCGTACGAGCACCTCGCGCTAGACGCCGCTCTGCACGGGGGACGCGACCGGGTCTTCGACGCCCTGCTCGCCCACCCGCTGGTCGGCCGGATCGAACTCGCCGACCAGCTCACGGACCGGCTGCTCGCCCACAACCGCGAGCACCTCGCCTGGGCCTGAGCGCCCCCGTGCCCGGCCCGCCGAGACGGCGGGCCGGGCGCCGCGAGGAGACCGACCACCCCCGGCCGGGGCTCCACGGCCGGGCCACGCACGAGCCCGGGGACCAGATGACCCACCAGCCCGAACCACTCCTGTCCGGCGTCCTCGCCATCGACGCGGGCAACTCCAAGACCGACGTCGCCCTGATCGGCGCCGACGGCACCGTCCTCGGCTCCGCCCGCGGCGGCGGCTTCGCACCCCAGAAGGTCGGCGGCGCCGCAGCCGTGGCCGGTCTCACCCCCCTGGTCGAGCAGGCCGCCGCGGCGGCCGGCCTGGCCGGTGCCGCGGGCGTGCTCACCAGCCACGTCAGCGCCTGCCTCGCCAACGCCGACCTGCCGATCGAGGAGGAGTCGCTGCGCACCGCCCTCGAATCGCACCCCTGGGGCCTCAGCAACACCGTCGTCAACGACACCTTCGGCCTGCTGCGGGCCGGTACCGACGGCCCGCGCGGGGTCGCGGTGGTCTGCGGCGCCGGGATCAACTGCGTCGGCCTGCGGCCGGACGGGCGCACCGCCCGCTTCCCGGCGCTCGGCGAACTCACCGGCGACTGGGGCGGCGGCTCCGGACTCGCCGTCAGCAGCATGTGGCACGCCGTCCGCGCCGAGGACGGGCGGGGCGGGCCCACCGCACTGGCCCCGGCGATCGCCGAACACTTCGGCCTGCCCAGCGCCGGGGCCGTCGCCGAGGCCGTCCACCTCGGGCACCTGCCGGCCTCGCGGCTGCACGAGATCGTCCGGGTGCTGTTCGCGGTCGCGGTCGAGGGGGACGCCGTCGCCATGGAACTGATCGACCGGCAGGCCGACGAGATCGTCCGGCTCGCGGTGGTCGCGCTCGGACGGCTGGAACTGCTGGACTCGCCGACCCCCGTGGTGCTCGGCGGCGGGGTGCTCGCCTCCCGGCACCCGCTGCTGCTCGACAACCTGACGGACCGCCTGGCGCGGGCCGCGCCGCTGGCCGAGCCGCTGGTGGTCGTCGCGCCGCCGGTGCTGGGCGCGGCACTGCTCGGGCTCGACCACCTGGGCGCGGGCGGGGCGGCGCAGGCGCGGGTGCGCGAGGCGTACGAGGCGCAGCGGACGGTCGCCGCCTGAGGCCGCCGTGCTTCGGCCGAGGCCGCCGTCGCCCTCCGGGACCGCTGACCTCCGTCCGAGACCTCCCGCCCCCGTCGGATCCGCACATCCGGCGGGGGCGGGAACCTTTCGGCGCGCGCCCGGCGTGTACCCCGGTGCCGAACTCCGCAGCCGTCCGGGGAGACTTGTGCCATGGCCGTGCCCCGCATCCTCCTCGCCGCCGCCGCGCTGACCGCGACCGCCCTGGCCGGCCTCACCGGCTGCACCCCCGCCGACACCCGCCCCACGGTGACCGCCGACTCCTCCGCAGCGGCGCTCGCCGACGACGGCACGGACGACCTGCTGGACGAGGACGGCTTCGGCGACGACCTGGCCGACGACGGCGACTACGCCGCCGGGCCCGTCGCCGTCCCCGCGGCCCCGGCCGCCCCGACGGACCCGGCCGCCCCCGCACCGGAGTGCACGGCGCCCGAGGTCGACCCCGGCCACCAGGTGGTGGTCGTGGTCGCCGCCGGCCCGGCCGAACTCACCGCCCAGCCCGCCCGCTTCACCTGCACGCCGTCCCGCTACGAGGCCACCGGCACTCCCGTCCACTACGGCTTCGCCGCGGCCGGCGTCACCGCGACCCTGGTCGACCGCCCGCACGAGGAGGCGGCGAAGCCCGTCCAACTGGACGAACTGGTCACCCACCTCAACGACTGCCTCGCCGAACGCGACCCGGCCGACCCGTACGGCTGCTCCGGCAACGCCTACGACGTCGTCCTGGATCCGCACGGCCGGATCACGCGGATCGCCGAGGTCGAGGTGCCGACACCGTAGGGCACCGGGCCGGGAGTGGGAAGGGGGGCCGGGTGGGCGATTCGTGCAGGTCAGGGGGAGGGCAATACGGTGTAGAACGCCCCTTCAACTGTTGAGATTCGCTGTCGCTACGCGCATCAACGCTTCGCCAGCTGCGAGCTTTTGACTTTTCATACCTCTTCCGGGGACCCGCTTGGGGCTGGTCTTACTCTCGGCGTCGTTGACCCGGTTTCGGCGCCGGTGCTTTGCTTCCGGCCGTCGGCGGTGAACCGGTCCCCCATCCCCGCTTCACCACCCGTTCCTGACGAACGGGCGGTGGCAGCCGGCTTGCCCGCCGTCGCTCCTCCCCATTTGTCCCCCACGGTGTCGCCGCGCCCTACCGGTGTGCGGTCGGCATGAGAGAGGAACCCTCACGATGGGCATGTCCCCCACCTCCCGCCGGGCGCGAGTCCGGGCCCTGACCGGGCTCAGCGCGCTGGCGCTGGCCGCCGCCGGTTTCGCCGCCGCCCCGGCCGCCCAGGCCGACCAGCCGGGCAGCGAGTTCGCCGGGCAGAGCCACCCGTACCGGCACGGCGTCGTCCCCACCAAGGAGAGCGCCGAGCACGCCAACGCCAACTCCGCTGCGGCGAGCAGGACTTCCAACCTGCGCTACGGCGGCGGGGTCGACGGCATCGGCGTCACCACCGGCGCACCGAAGGTGTACGTGGTCTTCTGGGGCTCCCAGTGGGGCACCGCGGGCACCGACGCCAACGGCTACACCACCCTGACCGGTGACCCGTCGGGCGAGGCCGTGCGCGCCCAGCAGCTGTACAAGGGCCTCGGCACCAACAACGAGACCTGGTCCGGCGTCATGACCCAGTACTGCGAGGGCGTCGCCAAGGGCGCCACCAGCTGCGGGTCCACCGCCGCACACGTCGGCTACCCGACCGGCGGCGCGCTGGCCGGTGTCTGGGTCGACAACTCCGCCGCCGCCCCCGGCCAGGCCACCGGCAATCAGATCGCCAACGAGGCCATCAAGGCCGCCGGGCACTTCGGCAACACCACCTCGGCCGCCAACCGCAACGTGCAGTACGTGGTGCTCTCGCCGACCGGCACCCACCCGGACGGCTTCAACACCTCGAGCGGCAACTTCTGCGCCTGGCACGACTGGAACGGCGACACCACGCTGACCGGCGGCGCGGCCACCTCGCCGTACGGTGACATCGCGTTCAGCAACGACCCGTACGTGACCGACATGGGCACCTCCTGCGGCCAGAACTACGTCAACAGCGGCAACGCGGGCCTGTTGGACGGCGTGACCATGGTGTTCGGCCACGAGTACGCGGAGACCGTCACCGACCAGAACCCGGCCGGCGGCTGGACCGACTCGACCGGCTACGAGAACGCCGACAAGTGCGCCTGGAAGGGCGTCGGCGGCACCGGCGGCTCGCAGAACGTCGCGTTCGCGACCGGCTCGTTCGCGATGCAGGGCACCTGGTCCAACGCGGTCAGCGGCTGCCAGATCTCGCACGCGATCGTCCCCTGATCAGCGCCCCCGGGCAGCGTGGGGCGGCCCGGGGACGGTGATGATCCGGCGGATCCGAGCGGCCTGAGGGGTCACGTGCCCTGAGGATCCGATGCCGGGAGAAGCGCCGGGGTGGGCTGTGTGGGCCCGCCCCGGCGCTTCGTGCCGTCCGCGGCCCTCCTCGGCGGGCTACGACGGCGCGACCAGGCCGAACTCGTAGGCGTGGATGACCAGGTGGACCCGGTCGCGGGCGTCCAGCTTGGTGAACAGCCGGGCGACGTGCGCCTTGGCGGTGGCCACGCTGATGGTGAGCTCCTCGGCGATCTCCGTGTTGGACAGGCCGCGGCCGACCAGGGTGAGCACCTCGCGCTCGCGCTCGGTGATGCCCGCGGCGGACTTCCGGGGACGGGCGGAGGCGTCCGGCCTGGCGGCGAACTCGCCGATCAGACGGCGGGTGATGCCGGGAGCGAGCAGGGCGTCGCCGGCGGCGACCACCCGGACGCCGTCCAGGATGGTCTCCAGGGCGAGGTCCTTGACCAGGAAGCCGCTCGCCCCGGCGCGCAGCGCGCCGTACACGTAGTCGTCGTCGTCGAAGGTGGTGAGGACGAGCACGTGGGTGGGCAGTTCGGGGTCGGCGAGGATCCGGCGGGTCGCCTCGATGCCGTCCATGCCGGGCATCCGGATGTCCATCACGGCGACGTCCGGGCGCAGCCGGGTGACCAGTTCGACGGCCTCGGCGCCGTTGCCGGCCTCGCCGACCACCTCCAGGTCGGGGGCGTCGGCGATGAGCACGCGCAGCCCGGTGCGGATGAGTGGCTGGTCGTCGACCAGGACGACGCGGATCACGGTCCCACCTCCAGGGCGGCTGCTTCGGGCTTCTCGGGTGCTTCGGTCGGATGGGGGACCGGCAGCCGGGCGGCGACCCGGAAGCCTCCCCCGCGGCGCGGGCCGGCGTCGAACTCGCCGTGCAGCAGGGCGACCCGCTCCCGCATGCCCGCCAGCCCGTAGCCGGTGCCGGCGGGGTGGGCCGACGCGCCCGCGCCCAGGTCGACGACGGTGACGGCGAGTTGCTCCGCGCCGTACTCGACGGTGACGTGGCAGTCGCGGGTGCCGGAGTGCTTGACCACGTTGGTGACCGCCTCCTGGACGATCCGGAAGGCGGCGAGGTCCACCTCGGGCGGCAGGGCCCGGGCCTCGCCGCTGCGGGTGAGCGCGACCCGCACCCCGGCGCCCGCCGTCTTCTCCACCAACCGGTCCAGCTCGTCCAGCCCCGGGGCCACTTCGAGCGGCACGGACTCCCCCTCGCCCTGCCGCAGCGCGCCCAGCATCCGGCGCAGCCCGGCCAGGGTCTCCCGGCTCGTGGCCTCGATGGCGTCCAGCGCCTTGCGGGTCTCGGCGGGCTGGGTGTCCATGACCCGGCTGCCCATGCCCGCCTGGATCGCGATGATGCCGATGCTGTGGGCCACCATGTCGTGCAACTCGCGGGCGATGCGCAGCCGTTCGGCGGTGACGGCCTGCTCGGCGGCGCGGCCGCGCAGGGCCTCGGCGTGGGTACGGCTCTGGCGGACGGTGTTGCCGATCAGCCAGGCGATCAGGACGGTCGCGGCGAGGCCCGCGTAGGCGTACGGGTTCACCGGGTAGCCGTTGACCGCGCCCCAGCAGAACAGCCCGGTGAGCAGGGCCAGGGGCATCGCCGTCGCGATCGTCGACACCGGGCGGGACCGGGTGACCACGCAGTAGGCGACCACCGCTTCGGCGATCAGGAACTGCACCGGGGCCGCCTCCGGCACCCCCCACATCCCGAGCGCGTAGACGCCGCCGGCCAGCGCCACCGCGACGGCCGCCAGCGGCAGCCGGACCAGCAGGAAGGCCACCAGGGTGGTGACCACGGCCGTGACCACCAGGGGCATGTCCTCCACGTTGCCGTGGTAGTCGAAGAGGAGGCGCGTCTCGTCGGCCCGGGTGAAGAACCGGAACACCACGACGGTCGTCCAGAACGCCCCCACCCACACGCCCGCGGGCAGGCGCCTGAGCAGGGGCGGGCGGGGTTCGGTGATCATGACGCGATGGTAGCGGCGGGCCGTACGGCGGCACATTGGCCCGCGGGACTAATCCCGGGGGCGGGGGCGGCCGCTCCCGGTTGTGTCCCGCCGCCCGATGCCCGAGTACGTCCCTGACCGGCACGGTTGTCCCCGTGATCGAGATCGAGCGACTGACCAAGCGGTACGGCGCCACCACGGCCGTCGACCAGTTGACCTTCACCGTCCGGCCGGGCACCGTCACCGGCTTCCTCGGCCCCAACGGCGCGGGCAAGTCCACCACGCTGCGGATGATCCTGGGCCTCAACACCCCCACCGGGGGCACCGTCACCGTGGACGGGGTGCCCTTCGCCGGCCGGCCGCGCGGTCTGCGGCACGTCGGAGCCCTGCTCGACGCGGGCGACGTCCACGGCGGGCGCAACGCCCGGGCGCACCTGTCGGCGCTCGCCCGCAGCAACCGGATCCCGCTCGGGCGGGTGGACGAGGTGCTGGCCGAGGTCGGGCTCGGCAAGGCCGCCGGGCGGCGGATCGGCGGCTACTCGCTGGGCATGAAGCAGCGCCTCGGCATCGCCGGCGCCCTGCTCGGCGAGCCGCCCGTGCTGCTCTTCGACGAGCCGCTGAACGGGCTGGACCCGGAGGGCGTGCTCTGGGTGCGCGGGCTGTTCCGGCGGCTCGCGGACGAGGGGCGGACGGTCTTCGTCTCCAGCCACATGATGGCCGAGATGGAGCACACCGCGGACCGGCTGGTGGTGATCGGCCGCGGCCGGCTGATCGCCGACGAGAGCCTCGCCGAGTTCTCGGCCCGCAACGCGCGGTCGAGTGTGGCCGTGCGGGCGGCGGAACTCTCCCTGCTGGTCGACGCCCTGCGCGCCGAGGGCGCCGAAGTCGACCTGGTGGAGCCGCAGTTCGCGATCGTCACCGGCATGGCCGCCGAGCGGATCGGCGAACTCGCGCACCGCCACGGCGTGGTGCTGCACGAGCTCGCCTCCCGGACGTCGTCCCTGGAGTCGGCGTTCATGTCCCTGACCGCCGACAGCGTCGAGTACCCGGCTGGAGAGGCCCGATGAGCACCATGACCCTGACCCGTACAAAGAGCGCCCGCTCGGTGGACCCGGCCCCCCGGTTCACCGACCTGCTCGCCGCCGAGTGGATCAAACTGCGCTCGCTGCGGTCGACGTACTGGCTGCTGGCGCTCGCCTCGCTGGTGGCGGTCGTGGTCAACGTCAACGCCGTGCACAGCGACCTGACGTACATCGACCACCCGCCGCCGCCGATGCCCGGTTTCCCGCCGTACCGGTACGACCCGCTGTTCCACGGTCTGAGCAGCATCGCCTCGGACCTGATGACGATCGCCGCCGGCAGCCTCGGGGCGATCACGGTGTTCGGCGAGTACACCACCGGCATGATCCGCACCACCTTCGCCGCCGTGCCCGACCGGCGCGGGGTGATCGCCGCCAAGGTGGTGCTGGTCGGCGGGATCACCGCGCTGGCCGGAGCGGTGGTGTCCACGGTGTCCTTCTTCACCACCAACGCGATGCTGGCCTCCCGGCACGTCGGGCTCTCCATCACCGACGGGCTCAGCCAGCAGGCCGTCCTCGGCTACGCGGCGATCGTTCCCGCCTGCGCGCTGGTCGGGATGGCCCTCGGCGCGGTGCTGCGGCACGCCACCGGCTCGATCGTCTCGCTGGTGCTGCTGTTCTTCATCACGCCCATGATGTTCGGCGGGGACCGCTACCGGTGGCTGAACGAGATCGGCAGCCACCTGCCGCTGGCCACCGTCAACCGGCTCACCTACAACCCCGACGCCTCGACCACGATCAGCAAGTGGGCGCCGAGCGTGCTGGACTCCTGGATCACCATGGGCGTGTGGGCGGTCGTCTCGATCACGGTGACGGTGATCGTGGTACGGCGACGGGACGTTTGACATCCTCCCCCGCCTGAAGCCGGGGGATTCCTTCCGCGCCTGGGGCACGGGTGTCCGTGTTCCGCAGGTCGCCAAGGTGGGTTCCCCGTTCGACGGGCCGTGCCTGGTGTGGGATCGCCACGCCGGGTCTTGCCGGCCCTCCAGGGGCGTTTAGCCTGTCCGCCTGCCCGGCGGCCAGGATGTTGCGAGCAGCGTTGAGGTCACGGTCATGGAGCGCACGGCACGCCGAGCAGGCCCATGTCCGCACGTGCAGGGGTTTGGGTCCGTCGCGGTGTCCGCACTCCGAGCAGAGCTGGGAGGACGGGAAGGCGCGGTGCACGATGCCGATGTGCCGCCCGTACCGGGCTGCTTTCTCTTCGAGGAGGTGCCGGAAGGTGGCCCAGCCGGCGTCGTGGACGGACTTGGCCAGGCGGCCCCTTGCGAGGCCGCGCACGTTCAGATCCTCCAGGTAGACCGCTTGGGTCTCGCGGATGATCCTGGTGGTCTGCTTGTGCAGCCAGTCCCTTCGGGTGTCGGCCACCTTGGCGTGCGCTTTGGCGACCTTCTTTCGGGCCTTGGCCCGGTTCTTCGATCCCTTGGCCTTGCGGGACAGCTCCCGCTGCGCGGCCTTGAGCTTTCTCTCCGCCTTGCGCAGGAAGCGCGGATTGTCGATCACCGAGCCGTCCGAGAGGACGGCGTAGGTGGTCAGGCCGAGGTCGATACCGACCTCGGAGGATGCCTCAGGCAGGTGGTCGGATTCCACGTCCACCACGAACGAGGCGTGATACCGGCCAGCCGCATCCAGCACGACCGTCACCGACGACGGATCGGCCGGAAGTGCGCGGGACCACCTCACCCGCACGTCGCCGATCTTCGCCAGATTCAGCTTCCTGTTGGATCGGATGCGGAAGCCGTTGCGGGTGAACCGCAGCGACTGCCGGCTGTCCTTCCGCGACTTGAACCGCGGCAATCCGACCGGGCGGCCCGCGCGCTCCCCGGACACCGAGTCGAAGAAGTTCCGGTAGGCCGTATCCAGATCCCGAAGGGACTGGATCAGCGGATCCACACCCACCGAGGAAAGCCACGCCCGCTCCGGGGTCTTCTTCGCCCCGGTGATCACCAGCTTCTGCAGATCAGCGCTCCGGGGGTACGGCAGCCCCGCCTTCCTGGCCTCCTTCCGCGCCGCCAACGCGTCGTTGTAGACCACCCGCGCGCAGCCGAACGTCCGGGCCAACACAGCACACTGACTTGCCGTCGGATAGATGCGATACGAGTACCTCAGGTGCACACGACCAACCTAGCGGGGGCCACTGAGTGGCCCCCGCCCACAGCTCCCGATCCCCTAAACGTCCTGCCCGAACGGTCCGGGCACCAGCGCCTCCAGCTCGTCCGCACCCAGCCCATCGCCCTGCTCCCAGCGCCGCAAGCACGCTGTTCCCCACGTCCGCCGCGTGCTCGTCGAGCAGCGCCCGGAGCCTGGGGCCGTGCCACTCGACGGCGGCAGCGGGCGCGGGAATGAGGAACCATGTGCCGGAGTAACTCACGACCCTTGAGCCTCGGGCCCGTCAGCGGGCCTCCGTCAGGCCGTGGGCACCGCGAGCTTGGTGCGGAAGGCGGTGAGGGTGGCGGCCGGGACGCCGCAGGCGGGGAGGAAGGAGGCGGCGCCCCCATGGCGGGTCCGGACGTGGGTGAGGAAGACGGACATCGCCTCGGCGGGGGCCTGGAGGAGGGGCGCCGGGATGGTGAGGCGGCGGCCCTCGGAGTCGGTGACGCGGGTGGTGCCGCTGCCGTTGAGGGCGGTGCGGTGGCGCTCGGCGAGATTGGCGAAGATCTGCGGGAGGGCGTCGGCGGTGCGGGCGTAGTCGGCGACGATGCGGTCGGCGGGGACGCCGAGGAGGTCGAGCAGCAGCGCGGTGAGCAGGCCGGTGCGGTCCTTGCCGGCGGCGCAGTGGAGGAGGACGGCGCCGGGGCGGATGGTGGCCTCGACGGCGGCGGCGACGGCTTCCGGGGCGGATTCGGCGAGCAGCAGGTAGAACTCGCCGAGGTCGGCGGCGGTGGTCATGGTCGCCATGTGGGCGGTGAGGGCGTCGGTGGCGGGGTTCACCGGGGCGGCGACGACGGCTATCCCGGCCTGCTCGGCGGCGGCCCAGTCGGCGGGCCGGGTCTCGCGGGGGTCGCGCAGGTCGACGACGGTGCGGATGTCGCAGGAGCGCAGCTGGGCGACGACGGCCTCGTCGGCGGCCGGGTAGGGCTGGGCGGAGCGGTACAGCACGCCGGGGCGGATCCGCAGTCCCTCGGGGTCGCTGAGGACGGCGGGGTCGCGGAAGTTGACCAGGGGCATGCGAGGGGCCTTTCGGTGGAGCCGCACACGGGAGAGGGCTTCCAGTAGGACATCTAGACGTCTAGATGTCCAATCCCTCATCCAGGATCGGGACACCTTTCCATCCCACCTCTGCCGGGCCGCCACGGCGAGCCGGGGCGGCGGCCGTCGGCTTCGTAGGATCGGGTGCGTGGCGACGAACCTCCCGAGCACTCCCCCGAACACCCCGCTGTACCGCCGGCTGGCCCGCCGGCTCCAGGAGCGGATCGACGCCGGCGGCTACCCGGCGGGCGCCCGGCTGCCCAGCGAGCCGGAACTGAGCGCCGAGTTCGGCGTGAACCGGCTGACCGTACGGCAGGCGGTCGCGGAGCTGGAGCGGGCGGCCGTGGTGGAGATCCGCCGGGGCGTGGGCACCTTCGTCCGGCCGCCCGCCGTCCGCGTCTCGATCGCGGTCGACCCGCGCAGCCAGCGCTTCGACCTGGGCAGCGTGCACGAGGCACTGCCCGAGGGGGAGCAGGGGGACGGCGAGTTCGTGGTCGCCGCCCCGCCGGTGACCGGCTCCGCGGAGGACGAGGAGGCGGCCCGCCAGCTCGGCCGGGCGCCGGACGGGCTGTCCCGGCTGGACTCGGTGATCCGCCTCGGCGGGCGGGCCCGGGCCGTGTGCAGCTACTGGGTGCCGTTCGGGCCGCTGCCCGCCGAGCTGGTGCGCCCCGGCCACGCCGGGAACCTGGTGCGGGACCTGGCCCGGGCGGCCGGGACGGAGCTGGAGTACGACTGGCGGGCCTTCGGCGCCATCGGCGCGGACCTGACGGACGCCGAACTGCTGGGCGTACCGGCGGGCACCCCGCTGCTGGTCCGCGAGGGCGTCAGCTGCACCCCGGACGGCACTCCGTCGCTGTACGTCCGGCGGCGGATCGACGGCAGCAGCGCGCGCTTCGTGCTGCACTTCCGCGAGCGTTAGCGCGCGTCTTCCGGATCACGCCGGGAGGCCGCCACGGTAAGGGCCTTGATAAGGTTCCCCGCCCGGGATCAGGCCGCACGGGGGTTGGCAGAACACGGTGACCGAGACGAACGAGTGCGACATGCCCACCGAGCTGGCCGAGGCGTACCTCACCCTGCTCGCCGACGTCTCCCGCACCGGGCGCCTGCCGCGCCGGGACGAGCTGGAGGGGCTGCGCCGGCTCGGCGAGCAGTGCGCCGAGGCCGGTTACGGGCTGCGCGAGGTGGTCTCGCACTGCCTGGCCGCGGCCCGGCGGGCCTGGCAGACGCTGCCCGGGACGACGGCCGCGACCAGCGTCGGCGAGCTGCGCCGGCTGGGCGACGCGGTGCTGGCCGCCACGGACGCCGCGCTGGCCGCGCTCGGCGAGGGGCACGAGCGCTCGCAGCGCCTGGCGGTCCGCCAGGAGGAGGCGGCCAGGCTGGAGTTCATCGACGACCTGCTGCACGGCCGCAGCGACCTCGGCCTGCTCGCCGAGCGCGCGGAGCGGTTCGGGCTTCGGCTGGCGGGCGCGTACACGGTGGCGGTGGCGGTCGGCGACGAGCCGTTCGCGGACGTCCATCCGATGGTGCACCGGGTGGAGCGGGAGCTGGCCGGGCGGTTCGGCGAGCGGGACGTGCTGCTGGCCGGCAAGGACGGCCGGCTGGTGTGCATCGCCCCGGACTCCGAGCGGGCCGTGCTGGACGCCTTCGCGGACCTGACGCTGCGCCCCGGGTCCGGCTACCGGCCGGTGCTGCGGGTGGCGACCGGACGCCGGCACTCGGGCGCGAGCGGGGTGCTGCGCAGCTACGACGAGGCGCTGGACGCACTGGACTACGCGCAGCGGCTGGACCTGCCGGCCTGCCGGCTGAAGGCCGAGGAGCTGCTGGTCTTCCCGGTGCTGATGCGGGACCGGGCGGCGATGGCGGACCTGGTGCGCAGCGTGCTCGGCCCGCTGACCGAGGCGCGGGGCGGGGCCCGTCCGCTGCTGGACACCATCGCGGTGCAGGCGGAGGCGGCGTACGTGAACGCGGAGGCGGCGCGCCGGCTGGGGCTGAGCGTGCGCACGCTCGGCTACCGGCTGGAGCGGATCAAGTCGCTCACGGGGTACGACCCGGCGGACGCGCTGCAGCGCTTCACCCTGGAGACGGCGGCCATGGGGGCGCGGCTGCTGAACTGGCCGGAGCAGCCGCTGTAGGGCACCTCCCGGAGGGGCCGGCAAGCCCGGATGACCTGCCCGGGGCCGTCCTGTTGCCCGACTGTTGCAGTGTCACGGTGAAAGCACGTACCAGGGTGTCAAAAGGCCGTAAAGATTGCCGGATCCTGGCAATGTGCGGGGGCCTCCCCCGCTGCCATGATCTCCCCGGCGCCGATGTGCGGCGCCGCCGGAGGGGCGGGGGAGCATGGCCGGGACGGGGGACTTCTTCGCGGCCGCGCTGGCCTTTCCGACGGCGCTGTTCAGCTTCGCGCTGGTGGTGGTCGTCGGGTACTGGCTGCTGATGCTGATCGGCGGCCTGGGGTTCGACGGCCTGCACGGGGGGCACGGCGCCGGGCACCACCTGGGCGCCGGGCACGCCGGGCACGTGGGCCCGGTGGGTCACGTCGGGCACAGTGCCGGGGGGCACAGTGCCGGGGGGCACGGTGCCGGGGGGAGCGTGGCCCACGGGGCGTCCGGCGGGCACGGTGCCGGCGGGGGGAGTGCCCACGCACCCGAGCACGGGAACGGCCACCACGGGGGCGTGCTGGACGCGCTGGGGCTGGGCGGGGTGCCAGCGACGGTGGCGGTTTCGCTGCTGGTCGCGCTCGCCTGGTTCGTCAGCCTGGCCGGCACCGTCCTCACCTCGGGGGCACCGGCGCGCGGCGGCGTGTTCGTCGTCGCGCTGGTCGCCTCCTGGGCGGGCACCCGGGCGCTCGTCCGGCCGCTGCGGCGACTGTTCCCGGAGGACCGACCGGTCACCCGGGCCGACTTCGTGGGCCGGGTCTGCGTGATCCGCACCGGCCGGGTGACCGCCGACTTCGGGCAGGCCGAGGTGACCGCCGAGGACGGCTCCACCGCGACCGTCCAGGTCCGCACCCCGGACCCCGAACCGGGCCTGACGGCCGGGCGCACCGCGCTGATCTACGACTACGACCCGGACGGCGAGCACTTCCTGGTCGCGCCGTTCGACCCGTCCCCGCCGGGTCGCTGACCACCTCTGACCGTCCATCGGTTCTGGTAATTCACCAACCACTTCGCACCACCATCTCGTCAAAGGACTCCGTGATGGACACCATCGCCGTGGGTTTCGGCGTACTCGTCGCCGTCGTGCTGCTCATCCTGCTCGCCGTCCTGCTCTTCGTGGGCCGCCTGTTCCAGAAGGTCGAGCAGGGCAAGGCCCTGATCGTCTCGCGGACCAAGAAGGTGGACGTCACCTTCACCGGCGCGATCGTCCTGCCGATCCTGCACAAGGCCGAGCTGATGGACATCACGGCGAAGACGGTGGAGATCCACCGGGCCGGCCGGGACGGCCTGATCTGCCGGGACAACATCCGGGCGGACATCCGGATCTCCTTCTTCGTCCGGGTGAACAAGACCGTCGAGGACGTCGTCAAGGTCGCGCAGTCGATCGGCACCGCCCGGGCCAGCGACCCGCAGGCGATCCAGGACTTCTTCGCGGCCAAGTTCGCCGAGGCGCTCAAGACCGTCGGCAAGCAGCTGGACTTCACCGACCTGTACACCCACCGGCACGAGTTCCGGGACCAGATCATCGCGGTCATCGGCACAGACCTCAACGGGTACACCCTCGAGGACGCGGCCATCGACCACCTCGAACAGACCCCGATGAGCCAGCTGGACGGCGACAACATCCTGGACGCCCAGGGCATCCGCAAGATCACCGAGCTGACCGCGATCGAGCACGTGCGCACCAACGAGTACCAGCGCAACGAGGAGAAGGAGATCACCCGGCAGAACGTGGACGCCCGGGAGACCGTCCTGGAGCTCGAACGCCGCCAGGCCGACGCCGAGATCCGCCAGCGCCGCGAGATCGAGACCCTGCGGGCCAAGGAGGACGCGGTGATCGCCCGGGTGCAGGAGGAGGAGCGGCTCAACGCCCAGACCGCCTTCCTGCGCACCGAGGAACTGCTCGGGGTGCAGCGGGAGAACCAGGCCCGTGAGGTCGCGGTGGCGCAGAAGAACCGCGAGCGGGTGATCGCGGTGGAGAACGAGCGGATCGAGAAGGACCGCCTGCTGGAGGTCGTCGGCCGCGAGCGGGAGACCGAACTCGCCGTGATGGCCAAGACGAAGGAGGTCGAGTCCCGCCGCCGGGAGGTCGCCGACGTGGTCCGCGAGCGGGTCGCGGTCGAGCGCACCGTCGCCGAGCAGGAGGAGGCCGTCAAGACGCTGCGGGCCACCGAGGAGGCCGAGCGGATGCGCAAGGCCGTGGTCATCCAGGCCGAGGCGGAGGCGCAGGAGAAGCTCGTCAAGGACATCAAGGCCGCCGAGGCCGCCGAGCAGGCCGCCTCGCACAAGGCCCGCGAGTCGCTGGTGCTGGCCGAGGCCCGGCAGCAGGCCGCCGAGCTGGACGCGGCCGCGAAGGTCAAGCTCGCCGAGGGCGTCCGGGCGGAGGCCGCCGCCGAGGGCCTGGCCCGGGTGCAGGTGCGCGAGCAGGAGGCGGCGGCGGTGGAGAAGGTCGGCCGCGCCGAGGCCGCCGTGCAGGCCGAGAAGGCCAAGGCGGCCGCGCTGGAGGTCGGCGCCAAGCTGAAGGCGGAGGCCGAGGGCCTGACCGAGAAGGCCGCGGCGATGGCCAAGCTGGACGACGCCTCGCGCGAGCACGAGGAGTACCGGCTGCGGCTGGCCGCCGAGAAGGACGTCCGCCTCGCCGGGCTGGAGGCGCAGCGGCAGATCGCCGAGGCCCAGGCCGCGCTGGTCGCGACCGGGCTGGAGAAGGCGAAGATCGACATCGTCGGCGGGGACTCGGTGTTCTTCGAGAAGCTGGTGCAGTCGGTGACGGCCGGCAAGAGCGTGGACGCCTTCGTCGGCCACTCGCGGACCGCCCAGGCCCTGGCCGGGCCGTGGCTGGACGGACGGGCCAGCTTCACCGAGGACCTCACCCGGGTGCTGTCCTCGGTGTCCACCGCGGACGTGCAGAACCTGACGGTGTCCGCGCTGCTGCTCCAGCTGATCGGCAGCGGCGGTGAGCAGGCCGGGCAGCTGCGGCAACTGCTCGACTCGGCGAAGAAGCTGGGGATCGCGGAGACGCCGATCGGGGCACTGTCCGCCGGCTCCGTGAACGGCTCCAAGTAACGACCCGCCGAGCACCCGAGGAACTGACCGTGGACGCCTCCGACACCCGGCTCGACGCCGGCACCTACGAGGTCCTGCGCGACCGGCTCGGCCGGGCCGCCGCCGAACTCGCCGACCGGGCACAGGCCTTGAACGCCCGCCGGGTCGAGGAGTTCGGCGGCGGGGAACTGCTGCTCACCGGCACCGGGCGGCTCACCACCGCCCGGCCCTGCCTGCCGCAGGACCTCACCGCCGCAGGCGGGCTGCTGCTGCTCGGCACCCGGCCCGCCGAAGTGGTCGACGGCGACGAGGACTTCACGGACGTCCTCAGCCTCCACCGGCCCGACGACCTCTCCCCCGCCGAGGGCGCCCTGCTGGACGACCCGCGGCTGCGCCAGGACCTCGCCGACCTGCGCCGCTACTTCCGCGACGCCCGGCTGGAACGGCTGCGGCCGGTCGGCGGCCGGCTGCTCGCCGTCTTCCGCACCGGCCCCGCCGCCGCCGACGTCCGGGTGCTGCGCTGGCGTCTCGACGACGACCGGGTCGACTACCAGGACGGTCGCGGCGAGCGCGACCACGCCCCCGCCGAGGGCCAGCAGCTCGACTGGACGCCACTCACCCGGGACGACCAGCTGCCCGCCACCCCCGGCACCGCGCCGCGCGCCGACCTCGCCGGGGAACTCCGCCTCGGCGTGGACGGCGGCCGGCTCACCCTCGCCGCCCCCGACGGCCGCGAACTCCACCACGAGCCCCTCGCCGAGGCCCTGCAGACCCTCGCCGACGCCCAGGTCGCCCACACCCGGCTGGGCACCCTGCTGCTGGTGCGGGTGCGCCCGTACCAGGAGGAGACCGTCCGGCACCTGGTGGTCCACCTGCCCACCGGCAAGGTCACCCGGATCGACGCGCTCGGCCAGGCCTGCCTACGGCTGCCCGCCGACCAGGGCGTGGCCTTCCCCGGCGGCTGCCACCTCGCCGACGGCACCGTGCGCGTCTTCGACCAGCCGGTGGACGGCCTGGTGTACGAGCGCACCCTCCTCTCCCCCAACGGCGAGGACGTGCTGTACGAGTTCCGCTCCGCCGTCGACGGGCACGCGCTGCTCCAGCCGTACAACTCCGTCCGCCAGGAGGCCGCCGCCCCGCTCGCCTGCCAGGGCTACGCGCTGCTCGACGACGGCACCCTGGTCGCTCTGCGCCCGGCCGAGGACGGCCCCACCCGGCTGCACCCCGTCCAGCTGTGGCGGAGCCCGTTCACCAGCGAACGCCACGCCGCCCAACAGCCTTCCGGAAGCGGCCCGTTGGCCCGGATCGGCAACGCCGACCTGGTCCGCGGCCTCGCCGACTGCCTGGCCCTGTCCCGGCTGGCCGCGGCCGGCGCCGACACCCCGGCCGGGCACCGGGCCGTACTCGCCGCCTGCACCCGCACCACCGACCGGCACCACTGGCTCGGCCAGGACGGCCTCGGCGACCTCGCCGCGCCGCTCGCCGAGATCCGCGACACCGCCCGGCAGGTCATCACCGAGTACGAGGCGATCGCCCAGCTCACCGCGCACGCCGCGGCCCGCACCGAGGAGACCGCCGAACACGTCGAGGGCCTGCTGCGCACCGCGCGCGGCGAGACCCTCGCCGACGCCGCCGAATGGGTCGACCGGCTGGCCGCACTGCGCCGCGCCCAGGGCCGGGTCGAGGCGCTGCGCGACCTGCCGCGGGTGGACCGGCAGCGGATCGACGCGCTCGCCGAACACCTCGCCGCCGGGCTGGCCGAGGCCGCCGCCCGGGCGGTGGTCCAACTCGCCGAACCCGCCGCCTTCGAGCCGCACCGGCACCGGGCCGCGGAACTGGCCGAGCACTGCGCGGCCATCGCCACCGCCGCCGAGGCCGGGCCACTGGCGGAGCGGCTCAGCGAGCAGAGCGAGGCCCTGCAGACAGTCTCGGAACTGGTCGGCACCCTCGACCTCGCCGACGCCACCACCCGCACCGCGGTCCTGGACCGCCTCGCCGACGTACTCGGGCTGCTCAACCGCGCCCGCACCACCCTGACCGTCCGCCGCCGGGAGCTGCGCACCCGCGAGGCCGCCGCCGAGTTCGCCGCCGAGACCGCGCTGCTCGCCCAGGCCGTCACCGCCGCCCTCGCCGCCGCCGACACCCCCGAAGCCTGCGACGACCGGCTCGGCCGGCTGCTGCTCCGGGTCGAGCAACTGGAGACCCGCTTCGCCGACGCCGACCCGGCGCTCGGCGAACAGCTCGCCGAGCGGCGCACCGGGATCCACGACGCGCTCACCGCCCGCCGCCAGCACCTGCTGGAGGAACGGGCCCGCCGGGCGGACCGACTGGCCGCCTCCGCCGAGCGCGTCCTCGACACCCTGCACCGGCGCCTCGCCGCCCTCGGCACTCCCGAGGAGATCGAGACCGCTCTCGCGGCCGACCCGACCGCCGTCAAACTCCGCGACCTGGCAAGGCAGTTGACCGACCTCGGCGACCGGGTCCGGGCCGAGGAGCTGACCGGACGGCTGCGCGCCGCCCGCGGCCGCGCCCACCGCGCCCTGCGCGACCGCGCCGAACTCGCCGGGGACGGCCCCGGCACCCTGCGACTGGGCCGCCACCTGTTCGCCGTCACCACCCAGCGCCCCGAACTCACCCTGCTGCCCTGGCGCGGCCGACCCGCCTTCACCCTCACCGGCACCGACTACCGCTCCCCCGTCACCGACCCGGCCTTCGCCGCCACAGAGCGGTACTGGGACCGGGCGCTGCCCTCCGAGACGCCCTCGCTCTACCGGGCCGAGTACCTGGCGGCGAGCCTGCTGCCGGCCGCCTCGACGGAGACGTTGACGGCTGGGCCGCTGACGGACGGGAACGAGCTGCTGGAGTACGTCCGCCGGGCCGCCGAACAGCGCGCGGACGAGGGCTACCAGCGCGGGGTGCACGACCACGACGCCGCCCTGGTGCTCCGCGCCCTGCTCGAACTCGACTCCGAAGCAGGCCTGTTGCGCCACCCGGCGGCCACCCGGGCGGCGGCCCAGCTGTACTGGGCACACGGCACCGACGAACGGCAGCGGCTGGTCTGGCACACCCGGGCCCGCTCGCTCGGCCTCGCCCGCCGGGCGTACGGGCCGGTGCCGGCCCTGGCCGCGCTCGCCGCCGAACTGTCGGCCGCCGTCGCGGAGTTCGCGCCGGACGCACAGGACATACACGGCACACACGGCACACACGGGACACGCGGGGCCGGGGACTACCTGGTGGCCGAACTCTCCGCCGCCGCACCGGTCTTCGTCCACTCGGCGGGCGCGGCCGCACTGCTGGACAAGTTCCGCGCCACTCCCGAGTCCGCCGGACTCACCGAGGCGCTGGCCGCCCTGCCGGAGGAGCCCGAACTGCTCCCCGCCCGGCACCAACTGGCCACCGCCTGGCTGGAGTCGGCCGCCCCCGACGCCGACCGGGGCGATCGAGCCGAGGCCGCCGCCGTGCTGCTCTGCCCGTCCCTGCCGCGCCGCCCCGTCGACGGCACCGTCGCCACCCGGCTGACCGGGCTGCTCGGCGACCACCCGCGCATCCGCGGCGGCTCGCTGGACCTGCGGCTGGACGAACTGCTCGCCCGTGTGCGCGAGTTCGAATCCGTCGAGATGCCCGGCCACCGCGCCTACCAGCGACTGCGCGGCGAGCTGCTGGCCGCCGAGCACGCCCGGCTGCGGCTCGACCAGTACCGCCCCGCGCCGCTCAACGGCTTCGTCCGCAACCGGCTGATCGACCAGGTGTACCTGCCGCTGATCGGTGACAACCTCGCCAAGCAGCTCGGCACCGTCGGCTCCGGCGGACCGGTCGACCGCAGCGGCCTGCTGCTGCTCGTCTCGCCGCCCGGCTACGGCAAGACCACCCTGGTCGAGTACCTCGCCGAACGGCTCGGCCTGCTGCTGGTCCCGGTCAGCGGCCCGGCGCTCGGCCACCACGTCACCTCGCTGGACCCGGCCGAGGCCCCCGACGCCACCGCCCGCCGCGAGCTGGAGAAGCTCAACTTCGCCCTGCACGCGGGCGACAACGTGCTGCTCCACCTGGACGACGTCCAGCACACCTCGCCCGAGTTCCTGCAGCGCTTCATCCCGCTGTGCGACGCCCAGCGCCGGATCGACGGCGTCTGGGACGGCGAGGCCCGCGAGTGGGACCTGCGCGGCAAGCGCTTCGCCGTGGTGATGGCCGCCAACCCGTACACCGAGTCCGGACGGCTGTTCCGGCTGCCCGACATGCTCGCCAACCGCGCCGACGTCTGGAACCTCGGCGACGCCGTCGCCGGACGCGAGGACCTCTTCGCGCTCAGCTTCGTCGAGAACTCCCTGCCCGCCAACCCCCACCTGGCCCCGCTCGCCACCGCCGAGCGCGCCGACCTGGACACCCTGCTCGCCCGGGCCGCGGGCACCCCCGGCGGCACCCTGGCCGGCGCCTGGCCGGCCGCCGAGGTGGAGCGGATGACCGCCGTCCTCGCCGGGCTGCTCCACCTGCGCGGCACCGTCCTGGCCGTCAACCGGGCCTACCTGGCCTCCGCCGCCCAGGACGACCGCGCCCGCACCGAGCCGCCGTTCCTGCTCCAGGGCTCCTACCGCAACATGGCCAAGCTCGCCCAGCGCCTCGACCCCGCGCTCACCCGGCCCGAACTGGACGCCCTGCTCATCGACCACTACCGGGCCGAGGCCCAGCCGCTCGGCGCCGACGCCGAGGCCCAGCTGCTGAAGCTGGCCGAGCTGCGCGACGACCTGACGCCGGAGCAGGCGCGGCGCTGGGCGGAGCTGAAGCGGGCCTGGCGGGAGGCCTGAGGGGGTGTAGCTGGCTACACCCCCGGAAGTGAACCCCTGCTCATTGAGCCGGCCCGGCCTGGCACGATGGGATGGGGATCATGAACGCCACGGACTTCGCCGTTGAACTCCGCTCCGTCCGCCGCACCTACCGGCGCGGGCCCGAGCCCGTCGTCGGCCTGGACGGCGTGAGTGTCGGGTTCCCCTTCGGCACCTTCACCGCCGTCATGGGCCCCTCCGGGTCCGGCAAGTCGACCCTGCTGCGGTCGGCGGCCGGCCTGGAGGCGATCGACGACGGCGAGGTGCGGGTCGACGGCACCGTCCTGGGCGGGCTCCGCGACAAGGAGCTGACCGTGCTGCGCCGGGAGCGGATCGGCTTCGTCTTCCAGTCCTTCAACCTGCTGCCCGCGCTGACCGCCGCCCAGAACGTGGCGCTCCCGGCCAAGCTGTCGGGCCGCCGCCCGGCGCCCGCCGAGGTGACCGCCGCCCTGGCCGCGGTCGGCCTCGCCGACCGGGCCGGGCACCGGCCGGGCGAGCTCTCCGGCGGCCAGCAGCAGCGGGTCGCCATCGCCCGGGCGCTGATCACCCGCCCCGCGGTGCTGCTCGCCGACGAACCGACCGGCGCGCTGGACACCCACAGCGGCCGCGAGGTGCTCACCCTGCTCCGCGGGATGGCCGACGACCCCGGCCGGGCCGTGGTCATGGTCACCCACGATCCGGTCGCCGCCGCCTACGCCGACCGGGTGCTGTTCCTCCGTGACGGCCGACTGGACGGCTCGCTGGAGCGGCCCACCGCCGAGCAGGTCGCCGCCCGGATGACGGCGCTGGAGACCCACGCGCTGGAGACCCACGCGCCGGGGGCTCACCCGTCGAAGGCTCACTCGTCGCAGGCTCACCCGTCGGAGGCCTCGGCATGCTGACCCTCGCCCTCGCCTCCGTCCGGCTCCGCTGGGCCTCCTTCGTCGGCAGCTTCGTCGCGCTGGCCTGCGGCGTCGCCCTGATGGCCACCTCGATCCTGGTCATCGCCGCCACCGCCGAGGTCCCCGACCAGGCCCGCCAGCGCTACTCCCAGGCCCCGGTCCTGGTGATGGCCGACCGGAACGTCGACTTCACCCCCGCGACCGGCGGCGACCCCCAGCCCACCCCGGTCCCCGCCCAGCCGGGCCTGCCCGCCGGGCTGCTCGCCGCCGTCGCCGCGACCGGCCCGACCGTCACGGACCACACCTTCTACGCCCAGCTGGCGGACGGCCCGCGCGAGCAGGTCGGACGCGCCTGGTCCGCTGCGGCCCTCGGTGGCTACCGGCTCACCGCGGGAACCGCCCCCGCCTCCGACGACCAGATCGTCATCGGCGGCGGCCGCCCGGAGCAGGTCGGCACCCGCGTCCGGTACGTCACCGCCGACGGCCCGCACACGGCAACGGTCTCCGGCGTCACCGAGGCCGAGGCCTTCGAGCACGCCGTCTTCTTCACCGACGCCCAGGCCGCCCGCTACTGCCCCGCCGTCGACGTGCTGGCCGCCTTCGGCCCCGCCGACGCGGTGCGGCGGGCCGTGGACGCGGCCGGCGGCGCGGCCGTCGCCCGGGTGCTCAGCGGCACCGAGCGCAGCCAGGCCGACCCGCACCACGCCGAGGTCGGCGCCCGGCTGGACGACGTGCAGACCTCGCTCGGCCTGTCCGCCGCGGTCTCCGGCGGCACCGCCGTGTTCGTGGTGGCCGGCACCTTCGCCCTGTCCATCGCCCAGCGCCGCCGCGAACTCGCCCTGCTGCGCCTGATCGGCGCCACCCGCCGACAGCTGCGCGCCCTGGTCAACCGGGAGGCGCTGGTGGTCGGGGTGCTGGCCTCCGCCGCCGGGTGCGCGCTCGGCGCGGCCGGGGCGGCGCCGGCCGGCCACTGGCTGGTCGACCACGGCATGGTGCCCGCCGACTTCACCGTCCCGGTCACCTGGTGGGGGCTGCTGGTCGCCGCCTCGATCGGGCTGCTGACCGCGATCGGCGGCGTCCTGCTCTCCTCCGTCAGGGCCGGGCTGATCAGCCCCGGCGAAGCCCTCGCCGAGGCGGACGCCGAACAGCGCTCTCGCCTCGCACTGGCCTTCCGCTGGGTCAGTGGCCTGCTGGTGCTCGGCGGCGGCATCGCGGCCCTCGTGGTCACGGCCCGCATCTGGCCCGACGCGGCGGCCAACGCCGCCGACTCGCTCGGCCTGCTGCTGAGCATCGTCGCGGGCTGCGTGCTGCTGGCCGCCGTACTGGCCGGCCCGGCGATCCGGCTGCTGACCGCGCTGCCCGCGCTGACGGCCCGGCTGCGCGGGCGCCCCGCCGAGGACGGCGGCGGCATCGTCTGGGCCACCGCCCGGCAGAGCTCGCTGACCGCGTTCCGGCGCACCGCCGCGACCACCACCCCGGTGGTGCTGGTCGTCGCCTTCGCCGGGTGCCTGCTCGGCAGCATCGACACCATCAACCGCTCGCAGGTCAGCGAGGTCCGGCGGCAGCTGTCCGCCGCCGACCTGGTCGTCACCCCGGCCGGCACGCCCGGGCTGAACCGGGCCGTGGTGGACCGCGTCCGCTCCGTGCCCGGGGTGCGGGCGCTGGTGATCACCCCGACCTCGCTGATGACCGTCGACCCGACCGGCCAGGCCCTGGTGCCGCTCAGCGCCGCCACCGCGGACCCGGCCGCACTGGCCGAGGTCGACCGCCTGCCCGTCGTCGCGGGCTCGCTCGCCGGCCTCGGCCCCGGCTCGGTCGCGCTCAGCCGCACCTGGCCGGGCTCGCCCCGGGTCGGCGGACAGGTGTCCGTCCGACTGGCCGACGGCACCCCCCGTGACCTGCGGGTCGCCGCCCTGCTCGGCACCGGCGCCGAGACCGTCCAAGCCTGGGTGAACGGCGCCGACGCCGTCACCGGCGGCATCGGCGGCCCGGCCCTGGCCACCCGGATCGACCTGCGACTGCTGCCCGGCACCGACCCCCGACAGGCCGCCGCCGCGCTGCACGGCGCCGTGGACGGTCTCGGCGCCCGGCTCACCACGCCCGCGGACATCTGGTCGAACGCCGCCGACAGCACCGAACAGGCTTCCTGGAACGCCCTGTTGATGATCCTCGGGCTGGCGATCGGCTATGCGGCCATCGCGCTGGCCAACTCCCTGGTGATGACGGTCAGCGACCGGCGGCAGGAACTCTCCCTGCTGCGCCTGGCCGGTGCCACCAGGGCCCAGGTACTGCGCACCGTCGCCCTCGAAACGCTGATGTGCGTCGCGGCCGGCACCCTGCTGGGCGTGCTCGGCACGGTGATCAGCGTCGGCGGCTCCTGGGCCGCCCTGACCCACCTGGTCGGCCCGACGCCCGCGGCCGTCCCCTGGACCGTGATGGGCGTGCTCGCCGCCGTCTGCGCGGTCATCGCCCTGACCTCGGCGGTGGTCCCGGCAGCACTGGCCCTGCGCGGCCGGGACGGGCAGGGCATCCTGCGCGGCGCGGCGGGGGCTGCCTGAGAGCGGCCGAGCGGGGTGGCCGTGTAGTCGGCGAGGGCGCGGGCGTAGGCGGCCGGGCCGGTGCGGACGGCGACGGTGTCGAGGACGGGGATGCCCTCGTCACTGCTGGTCAGCCGGTGCTGCGGCTGCCGGAGCAGCGGAGGCGCCCGGGGCGGTCAGCGACTCCCAGACCGGGTCCGGCAGTCCGGGTACCGACCGCCCCTCCGACTGCCACCGGCGGGCCAGTTCGGCATAGATGGGCACCCCCGGGTCGGGTTCCGGAGGGTGCCCCGGCCATTGCAGGATCGTTTCTTCGGCCATCGGTCGGTACCACGCGTCCGAGGCCAACCCAAAGCTGCTCACATCCACCCAACGCGCCCCGGCGCACCGGGTCACGGCCGCGTCAACCGGGCGGCCCACTCGTCCACCCCGCGCGGGCCGCCCCGGCTGCTCACCCCGGGGCGCCCACCCCGGTCGCCCGGCCCGGAAACGCGCCTCAGCGCCGTCGGCCCGCCGCCAGCAGTTCCGCCACCGTCGCCAGCTTCACCCGCGGCCGCCCCTGCGCCGCGCCCCGCTCGCGCTCCGCCCGGTCCACCGCGCGCAGTTCCTTCAGCCCCACCGCGTCCGGCCGGCGCCGCCGCACCAGACGCTCGAACTCCGCGCGCCCCGAGGGTGGTTCGGGCAGCAGCCGGGCCACCGCGTCGTCCAGCAGCGCGTCCACCGTCTCCCGGGCGCAGGCCCGGTTGGCGCCGATCCCGCCGGACGGGCCGCGCTTGGCCCAGCCCACCACGTACACGCCCGGCAGCGCCCGTCCGGTGTCCGGGTCGACGACCCGTCCGCCGCGCTGCGCGACCGTCCCGCTCCGCTCGTCGAACGGCAGCCCGGGCAGTGGCACGCCCCGGTGCCCGATCGAGCGCACCACCAGCCCGGCCCGCAGGGTTTCCCCCTCCCCCACCACCCGGAGCGGCTCGCCGTCCGCCGTCAGCGTGGTCCGCTCGACGGTCAGCCCCGAGACCCGGCCGTCCTCCCCGGTCAGCTCGACCGGCGCCGACAGGAAACGCAGCACGATCCGCCGCCCCGGCCCCGGCTCCGCGCCCCCGTCGTACCGCACCAGCGGCAGGCCGGCGAGCAGCCCGGCCCTGGAGTCCGGCGCGGCCGCCTCGATCGCCGCCCGCACCTCCGGGTGGTCCTCGACCACCAGCTCGACGCCCGGCAGCCGGCCCAGCGCCAGGAACTCCGGCCTGGTCCAGGCCGCCTGCTCGGGCCCGCGCCGGGCCAGCAGCACGACCTCCCGGACCCTGCTGCCGCGCAGCGCGGCCAGGGCGTGGTCGGCGATGTCGGTGGCGGCGAGCCGGTCGGGGTCGGTGAGCAGGACGCGGGCGATGTCCACCGCGACGTTGCCGTTGCCGACCACCACCACCCGCCCGGCGGACAGCTCAACCGTGTCGGCGGGCACCGTCGGGTCGGCGTTGTACCAGCGGACGAAGGAGGTCGCGGGCAGGCTGCCCGGCAGGTCCTCGCCGGGCACGCCGAGCCGCCGGTCGGCGGCCGCGCCCACCGCGTACACCACCGCGTGGTGGTGCGCGGCCAGCTCCTCGTGGGTGACGTCGGTGCCGACGTCCAGGTTGAGGTGCATCCGCAGCCGGGGGTCGTGGAAGACGCTCGCGAAGCTCTCCGCGATCCGCTTGGTGGACTGGTGGTCGGGCGCGACGCCGTGCCGCAGCAGGCCGCCGGTGACCGGCAGCCGGTCGATCATGGTGATCTCCGCGCTGGTGCAGCGCAGCAGCTCCTGCGCGGTGTACCCGGCGGACGGCCCGGTGCCGACCACGGCGATCCGCAGCGTGCCGAGCCCGCCGGGCAGGCTGCGCGGGAAGCTGGGCGCGCCCCAGGCGTGGTCGTTGGGGTGGTCGCGGAACCAGTCCCGGTTGAGGTCGCCGAAGACGACGTCCGGCCCGCGCAGCCGGTCGACCGGGAACACCGCGTCCACCGGGCAGGCGTCCGCGCAGGCGCCGCAGTCGATGCACGCCCGCGGGTCGATGTACAGCATGTCGGTGCTGCCGAACTCCGGTTCCTCCGGGGTCGGGTGGATGCAGTTGACCGGGCAGACGGACACGCACGAGGCGTCGTTGCAGCAGTTACGGGTGATCGCGTAGGCCATGGCCGGAGTGGGGTCCTCGCTCTAGCTGGTCGGTCGTCCTGGTCGGTCGTCCTGGTTCGTCGCCCCGTTCGTCGTCAGAGCATGTGCACGCGGCGGTAGACGGCGGCCGAGCGGCTGGTGAGCAGCCCGGCCTCGGCGAGGAACGCCATCAGGTGCCGGGAGCTGTTGCGCATCATCGCCTTGCGGTGCTCGTTCTCCTTCACCTCGGTGAGCGCCCGTGCGACGTCCAGCCCGGCGGCCTTGTACACGCCCGGGTGGACCATGCTGCTGACGATGACGTACGCGCCGATCGCGATGCCGGTGGCCGAGGTGCGACGGCGGGCCGGGCCCGCGTGGCGCATCCGTTCGCGGATCTCCTGCCGGGCGAACTTCATGTGCCGCGACTCCTCGACCACGTGGATCCGGGAGGTGCCGCGGACGATCTCCAGGACGTTCTCGCCGCGCATCCAGTCACGCTGCATGACGTCCAGCACCTCCTCGGCCACCAGGATGCCGCCGTAGGCGAGTTCACCCTTGGCGAGCGCCTTGAAGGCGCGCCCGGCCTGGGCGATCACCTTGTTGGGCCGGTAGGCGGGGACGCCCATCTTCTGGCAGGCGCGGGCGAACATGATCGAGTGGCGGCACTCGTCGGCGATCTCGGTGAGCGCGAACTGGAACTCGGCGTTGGCGGGGTTCTTGAGGTACTGGTCGCGCAGCACCATCTGCTGGAGGATCATCTCGAACCAGATGCCGGTGTTCATGATCGAGCAGACCTCGTGCCGGGTGAGGGTGGCCCGCTGCTGCTCGGTCATCTCGTCCCAGAGCCGGGTGCCGTAGAGGGTGCTCCACTCGGGATTGAGGCCGTAGTGCTCCTCGGGGAGGGGGGCGTCCCAGTCGATCTCGGTCATGGGGTCGAAGGAGAGGGTGGCGGCCGACTCCAGCAGCCGCTTCGAGACGTCGTCGTCGGCCGCCGTGTGGCCGTGCTCGGTCGCCTGCCGGGTGAGGGCCATGGCTGCCTCCAGGTGCCTGCTCCTGCGGGTTCCCGCTCACCCGCTTATTAGACGGACAGTACAATAAGAGCCGGACGGCGAGAACCCCCCGTGCAGGAGACAACCGGCGGGAGGGTGAGCGCGGCGGGCGCGCGCAGGGGGTGGCGAGGAGGCGGCGGCGAGGAGGCGGTGGTGGCGGGTGAGGACGGCCCGGCGTCACCGGCGGTCCGCCGCGTCGAAGGCGGCGAGGGAGAGGGCCGCGGGGCGGAGGGCGTGCCGGAGCGCCGTCAGGGTGGAGGGCTCCAGCCCGCCGAGGGCTTCGGAGAGTTCGTCGGCCACGTCGTGGGCGACCTCCGCCGCCACCGCGTCCGTCCCGGCGCGCGGCCCGAGTTTGCTGACGGCGGCTGCGGCGCGGGCGGGGGTGAGGAGGGCCGAGGCCTGGACGAGCAGCCAGGCGGGGACGCCTGCCGCGCCTTCCGGCGGGGGGAGGTAGGGACGGGCGCCGTCGTAGCGGTCGTCCTCGGCGAAGGCCCTCTGCTTGACCTTGACGACGGGCCGGGCGGCATCCGACTCGTGCCATTCACCGGCCGGTTTGAGCACGTACCCCTCGGCGAGGTTGTCGGGCAGTTCCGGCAGTCCGAGCAGCGCCGGGACCCTGCTGGGGAAGGCGACCGGCAGCTCCTGAAGGGTTTTCAGCGCGCCGTGTCCGAGCAGGGGCACGCAGGTGAGGCCGGCGGCGGACGCGGCGGACCGGAGCTCGCGGTCGGCGATCCAGCACCGCCCTGCGGCCGTCTCCACCGTCGCGTCGAAGGGCAGCCAGCGCAGCCCGGGGGCGTACCAGACGCCGGTCTGCACGGGCTCGGCTCCGGGGACGGCGGGCACGCCGGGGTGCGGATAGCGGCCGCCGGCGAGCTCGCCGTAGACGGTGACGACGGCGGATTCGCCCCGGGTCGCCCGCAGGGCCGCCGCGAAGCGCCGGGCCGCGACGAGGAGTTGCGGCCAGATCCGGCTCACGCCGAAGAAGGCGTCGAGCTCCTCGTCGTCCAGCAGGTCGCGCCGTTTGGCGGGCCGGACGGACGCGCCCTGGCAGACGACGGCGAAGTGCGCGCCGTGCACCTTCTCCGCCGCGGTCCATTCGCGACTCCCGGGTGCGCCGGAGCGGCTCCGGGCGGGGATCTTCGGGTAGGGCTTCAGCTCGGCCACGAACAGATCCTCGCGGCAACGCCCTCCGGTGACAACGGGATTAGAGCGGCTCTCAGCGGCCGGCGCCCGCCCCCCACACACCGACGAGGTGTGCGTGCAGCAGTTCCTCCGCCTCGGCCGCCGACCGGTGCCCGATGAGCACGTGCGCGGTGAGCCCGTCGGCGAGCGCGAGGAGGGTACGGGCTTCGCGCCGGGCGTCGACGGCGCCCGATGCTTCGGCGATGAGCCGTGCGAGCAGCCCTTCGAGGTCGGCGTAGCTGGTCCGCAGGCCGGTCGCCAGGGCCGGGTTGACGGCGGCCGCGGCGAGGAAGGCGAGCCAGATCCGGGCTTCGGCCCGGTGCTCGTCGCGCAGCAGGGCCACCTCGCCCACGACGTGTCCGACGGTGCTGGCGGCGGACTGGGCGGGGCCGGCGACGACCCGGCCGTGGGCGCGCTCGGTGACGCGCGCGCCGATGTGGCCGAGGGCGAACTGCAGCATCTCCTCCTTGGTGCGGAAGCAGCGCTGGACGGCGCCCATGGAGACGTCCGCCCTGGTGGCGACGTCCCGGAGGGTGACTCCTTCGAGGCCCTGGGCGTCGATCAGCGCGCACACGGCCTCGGCGATCCGTCGGCGCCGGTCCTCTTGGTCGACCTGTTTCGGCATACCGCTCCCCGCACTTCCCGTCCGCGTTCCGACGCCCGCCGAACGTCCGCGTCCGCCATTAATTCGATGCAAGCGTATCGGATCGCCCGCTAAGGTTCCGATGCAAGCGCATCGGAACGAATTCGGGAGCCCTCATGTGGAAACTCTCCGCCACCGCCATCGCCGCCGCCGTCCGCGGCGGCGAGGTGTCCGCCCGCGAGGTGGTGGACGCCCACCTCGCCCGGATCGCCGAGGTCAACCCGCGGGTGAACGCCGTGACCCAGCTCCTCGCCGACCGCGCCCGCGCCGCCGCCCGGGAGACCGACCGGGCCCGGGCGGCCGGCGAGCCGCTCGGCCCGCTCGCCGGGGTGCCGTTCACGGTCAAGGAGTGCACCCGCATCGAGGGCGTCCCGACCACCTTCGGCACGCCGCGCTTCCGCCAGCTGGTCGCCCCCGCCGACGCCGTCCCGGTGGCCCGGCTGCGCGCCGCCGGGGCGATCCCGATCGGGCACAGCAACATGCCGACCCTGATCCTGGCCGGGATGCACACCCGCAGCGAGCTGTACGGCGACACCCGCAACCCCTGGGACGCGGCCCGCACCCCCGGCGGCACCAGCGGCGGGGACGGCGTGGCGGTGGCCACCGGCATGGCCGCACTGGGGCTCGGCAACGACTCCGGCGGCTCGGTCCGCATCCCGGCCACCTTCTGCGGGGTCGCCGCGCTCAAGCCGACGACCGGCCGGTTCGCCGCCGACCAGCGGACGCTGGGCCCGGACGACCCCGGGCCCGCCTCCCAACTACTGGTCACGGACGGCCCCTTGGCCCGTACGGTGGCCGACCTGCGGCTCGCCTACGAGACCCTGGCCGGACCGGATCCACGCGACCCCCGCGCCGTCCCGGCACCGCTGTACGGAGAGCCGCCGCACGGAGAGCCGCTCGACGGCCGGCCGCGGGTCGCCGTGGTCGCCGATCCTGGCGGCCACGGCGTCCACCCCTCCGTCCGCCGCGCCGTCGAGGGCGCCGCCGAGGCCCTGCGCGACGCCGGGTACCAGGTGGACGAGGTCCCCGACGTCCCCCGGCCGGACGAGGCTCTGAAGGCCTACCACCAGCTCACCAGCACCGAGTTCGCCCCCAGCTGGCCCGCCGTGCGGCAACTGCTGGGCGAGGGCGGCGACCGTTTCATCGAGCTGACCATGCGCCACAACCCGCCCGTCGACGCCGCCGGGCTGATCAGGCTCATGGGTACCTGGATGAACATCCGCCGCTCCTGGACGGAGTTCCTGGACGCGTACCCGCTGCTGCTCGGCCCGGTCTTCACCGAGCCGCCGGTGGAACCCGGCCTGGAGTCCCGGGACCAGGCCGGGCGCGACCGGGTCGCCTCGGCGATGCGGCTCTGCTCGGTCACCAGTTTCGTCGGCGTCCCGGCCGTCGCCGTCCCCACCGGGCTGGACGCCGAGGGCCTGCCCACCGGGGTGCAGCTGATCGGGCGCCCGTTCCGCGAAGACCTCTGCCTGGCCGCCGCCCAGCACGTCGAGGACCGGCTCGGCACCCTCACCCCGATCGACCCCTTGATGTGACGAAGGGCCTCACCCGGCCACTCCGGGTGGGGCCCACCGTCCTCGTGCCCGCCCCGCGGCCGGGCCGGCACCGCCGCCGTCGACCACCGTGGTGACCGGGCGGCCGTCGACGGGACGGGATCCTCCCACCGGTCACGGTCCTCTCCGGGGCGCCGGCCCGGCCCATGGCGCGTCGAACGCACCACGGGCCCCTCGGGTGGGCGGGAGGCTATTCCCGCAAGCCGATGCCCTCCACCGGGCGGGTCCGCAGCGCGAACCGGGTGGGCACCAGGATCGCGCCCAGTCCGATGAGCGCGGTCACCGCGACGATCCCCAGGTACATCAGCACCGGGAAGTGCGGCACCGGCGATCCGGTCAGCCCCAGGCTCACCGTGACCAGCGGCAGCAGCGGCACCACGGTCCCCACCACCACCGCGATGGCCACCACCATCCCGGCCTCCACCCGCATCATCCGCACCACCTGCTCCCTCGGCGCCCCGACCAGCCGCATCAGCGAGAACTCCCGCACCCGGCCCAGGGTCGCCAGCACGAGCGTGTTGGCCACCGAGATGGCGAGGTAGCCGAAGACCAGCGCCAGCGGCAGCGCACTGGTCAGCACCGAGGACATCGCCTGCTCCTGCTGCGCGGCCGAAAGGCCGCTCCCGTCCAGCACCTTGAGGCCCGGGTACCGGCCGGCCAGGCCGCGCAGCGCCTTGCCGACCTGGCCCTTGTCGGCGCCGGCGGCGGTCTTGACGAACACCGCGTCCTCCAGTTGGCGGGAGCTGTGCGCCAGTACCGTGTCCTGGGGGAGCGTCACGTCGCCGAAGCCCAGGCCCCGGTCGTAGACCGCGACCACCGCGGGCTTGACCTCGGCGCCGTCCGGGAGGTTCAGCCGGATGCGGTCGCCGACGTGGGCGCCCAGCGTGCTGGCCGCACCGCCGCTGATCGCCACCACGTCGCCGCGGAGGTTGTCCAGGGAGCCCTCGGTGACACCGAGGTCCATGGTCTGCGCCGCCTTGTCCGGAGTGACGCCCTGGGCCTGGTACTTGAAGATCTCCGGCGAGTCGAGCACCTTCCGGGAGCCGTTCACCTGGACCCGGATCACCCCGGTGGCGGCGGCCACCCCCGGCAGCGCCGCGGCGTCCCGGACCACGCCGATCGGCGGCCCGCCGGGCCCGCCCTGCACCGTGAACTCGGCCACGATGCCCGCCTCGGCCTGGTCCTGGGCCGCCGACGCGGTCGTCGTCGGGATGCACAACTGCACCAGCGCGAAGCCGATCGCCAGGGTGAGCGGACCGATGCCGGCCGCCAGCCGGCGGGCGTTGGCCCGGGTGTTGGCCACCGCGAGGTAGCCGTGCGGTCCGGTGCGCCGGCGGACCGGGCCCGCCATCAGCCGACTCGCCACGCTCACCACCGGTGGGGCCAGCATCAGCACGGCGATGATCATGACGAGCCCGCCGGTGCCCGCGCCGGCCACCGCGAAGACGCTGCCGAAGAACAGCGGCAGCAGCGAGCCCCCGACGCCGAGCAGGAACAACAGCACCCCGAAGAACACCCGGCCGCGCCCCAGCCGCGCCGGTTCGATCTGGGCGTCGCCCATCGCCTCGACCGGCCGGATCGCCACCGCCTTGCGGGCGACCCCGACCGCGGCCACCTCCGCGGCGAACACCGTTGCCAGGACGGCGACCAGCATCGGCACGGGGCCGACGGAGAACGCGAAGTCGTCGGGCACCATGCCGATCACGCTCAGCGCGCCCATCAGCACCTTGGCCACCAGGACGCCCGGCAGGCACCCGATCACCGAGGCCACCAGGGAGACGATCAGGACCTCGGCCGCCATCATCTTGTAGACCTGGCGCGGGGTGGCCGCGACCGCCCGCAGCAGGGCCAGCTCGCGGCGGCGCTGGTGCACGCTGAGGGCGAGGGTGCTGGCCACCACGATCATCGCGATCAGCACCACCGTCGCCCCGAGCGACCCCGCCAGCTCGACCAGGTTGGTCTGGGCCGAGGCCACGTCGTGGAACTCCACCTGGCTGCGGTCCTCGCCCAGATAGGTGTCGGCGCCCGCCCCGGCCAGCTTCTTGTCGATCCGGTCCGCCACCTTGTCCGGGTCGGCGCCCGGCGCGACCAGCACCCCGACCGCGTCGATCCGGCCGGGGTGCCCGTAGAGCGTCGTCGCCTCGGCGTCCGTGAAGAACACCGCCGGCGAGCGCAGCTTCCCGCCGCCCTTCAGCGCGGCCACCCCGGTGACGGTGTACTCCCGTGCCTCCTGCGTGGTCGCCAGGCGCACCCGCTGCCCGGGCGACACCCCCACCCGGTCGGCCAGACGCGCGTCCAGCACCACCTCGCCCGCCTGCTGCGGCGCCCGCCCGCGCTCCAGGTCGAAGGGGCCGAGCACCGAACTGGACCAGCCGTGCCCGCTCGACGGCTGCTCGCCGCCGCCGGCGTCCAGCCCGCCGTCCCCGTCCACCACCTGGGCGGGGAAGCCGACGTCGGGCACCGCGCGCTGCACGCCCTCGACCCCGGCCACCTTGTCGGTCACGTCGCTGTTCAGCGGCGCGGGCACGGGCAGCGGCTTCTGCTTGGTCTTGCCGTCGGTGACCTTGAACGACTGGGTGCCGCCGACCACCACCGGCGCCCCGGCGTAGCGCTGGGTGGCCACCCCCGAGCCCAGTCCGGACTGCAGCAGCGCGCCGAACGCGGTGATCAGCATCGACGCCCCGACCAGCGCCACGAAAGCCCCGACGAGTCCGGCCTTGCGCTCCCGCAGGGTCATGAGGACGAGCTTGAAGATCATCTGCTCACCACTCCTCTAGGCGGGTCATCCGCGCGGCCACCCGATCGGCGGTCGGCGCCGCCATCTCCTCGGCGAAGGCGCCGTCCGCGAGGAACACCACGCGCTGCGCGAAGGAGGCGGCGACCGGGTCGTGGGTCACCATCA
>CBJMI02800__coassemble_478_pt1 | contig 52402 bp, 49 predicted proteins | sample CBJMI02800__metabat2_low_PE_003 | metagenome-assembled genome bin CBJMI02800
AGGGCGGGAGCATCTCGCCCTGGCCCGCGAGCATGACCTCCTCCTCCCACCAGACGCGTCCGTCGAGCCGGTCCGTCAGCCAGCGGGGCGAGGGACGGGGAATCGGCCCGTGAGGGATCCGTCTCGTCGTTGAGGTCGACCAGCAGGACGGGCGCGGTTGCCCGGTGGTGACCGGGGGCGGCACGGCGGTGCCGACGTGCCGCCGGAGCCGTTCGACCAGGGCGTCCTCGTCCATGACGGCAAAGGTGCCGGCCGCCTGTGACAGTTCGACCCGTGGAGTCCCGCTACGCCGCAATCCCCGCCGCCCGGGCCAGCACGGCGGCGGTCCGGCGCCCGGCTGCCAGGGTGGCGGGGTCGGTGGCGGGCAGGCAGCGGTTGGCCTCGGGGCTGTAGATGGTCATCACCACGCCGGCGTGGTCGGTGGGGAGTTCGAGAAGCTCGGACGCCGGTACGGCGGCGTGCAGTTGGTGGGTGAGCCGGCCGGGCACCACCTCGTCCTCCGTGCCGAGCACCAGCCAGATCGGGACCGGGGACGGGCCCTCGGCTAGGTGGTCGAGCGGTATGTCGCCGGTGGTGGCGGCCGGGCGTCCGTAGGCGGAGGCGATGCCGACGGCGGCGGTCGGGCGCAGGTCGGCCGGGGTGCCGGGGTGGGTGGCCACCGCGACGGCCTCACGGCCGCCGAGCGACCAGCCGGCCAGGACGAAGCACTCCGGATCCCCTCCGTACGCGGCGGCGTTGCGGCGGGCGAAGGCGAGCGAGGCGAGCAGGTCGGCGCGGCCGCCGTCCTCCCGGTCGGGGCGCCAGTCCGGGACGAACACCAACAGGCCCAGCCCGGCGGCCTCCTGGGCGAGCGTGTGCAGCACGTCGCGCTCGTCGGGGCCGGAGCCGTGCCAGAGCAGTACGACCGGTGCGGGCCCGCCGGCGGTGGTGGTCGGCCGGTGGACGTCCAACAGCCGCCCGTCCGCGTAGGGGACGGCCTGCGGTCGGGTGCTCGTCATGCCGGGTTCGCCTCCGGTTCGGGGGATGATCACGGAACTGGTACTGTACTTCCTGTCGCGAGGGAGATGATCTCTCGTCAGGCGTCAGTGGTGCTACCAGAGCACGTCCTACTTTCAGTAGGAAGAGTCCGTGCGACCCGGGCCTGGCGCTCCATGATCGGACGGGGTTCGGTGCCTTGAAGGGTGCCGGGCCCCGTCCGCGTTCCCAGGCCGCCGGAAGACGACCTCAGGAGGGCTGGCGGTCGGAGCCCAGTTCTCGGGAGATCCGCAGGCCAGCCTGCGCGACGACCGGGCGGGTCGATCGCCCGCGCCCAACGTCCCTGCCATCGAGCAGGCGGCGCCGCCCACCCGAGGCGCCGCGCCCTGCCGTCACCCCACCGCTCACCCACCACCGGCCGTGGACGGCCCGGCCGACGCTGGAGAGCTTCCGTCAGGTGCTCGGCGTGGACGGCTTCGGCCGGTACTTCGTCAACAGCCTGGTGGTCGCGCTGTCGGTGGTGGTGCTGTCGGCGGTCGTGGTGTTCCTGGCGGCCGTGGCGGTGACCCGCTTCCGGTTCCGCTTCCGCACCACGATCACGGTGATGTTCCTGATCGCCCAGATGATCCCGGTCGAGGCGCTGACCATCCCGCTGTTCTTCATGTTCCGCGACGCCGGCCGGTTCGCCCCCGGCATCGGGCTGAACACCCTGGCCCCGCTGGTGCTGGTGCAGTTGGCGTTCTCGCTGCCGTTCGGGATCTGGATGATGCGCGGATTCGTCGCGGCCGTGCCGGTCTCGATCGAGGAGGCCGCGCAGATCGACGGCGCGAGCCGGACCCGCATCCTGTGGCGGATCCTGCTGCCCCTGGTGGCCCCGGGCCTCGCCGCGACCAGCGTGTTCTCCTTCATCGCGGCGTGGAACGACTTCGTCTTCGCCAAGCCATCATCATCAGCGCCACCCAGAACCAGACGCTGCCCTCCGCGCTGCTGGTGTTCTTCAAGCCGGACGAGAACGACTGGGGCGGGATCACGGCGGCGTCCACGCTGATGACCGTGCCGGTGCTGGTGTTCTTCGTCGCGGTGCAGCGGAAGCTGGTGTCCGGCCTGGCGGGCGCGGTCAAGGACTGACGACCGGCGGTCGGACACGTCGGGGCACGGATCCAGGACACGGAGCCGACGCCCCCTACCCCTCGGACTCCCGCGCCGCGCGCAGCCGTCCGGCGACCTCGTTCAGGCGGCCGCCGCCGACTCCTCGGGCGGGACGGCGACCAGGACGAACTCCGCCCCGGCGTCGTCCCGGACGAGCGCCGCGCGGCCGAAGGGCGTCGGCCCCGGGCCGGTGCGGACGGTGCCGCCGAGGGCGCGCAGGGCGGCGGTGGCGCGGTCGGTGTCGGCCGTCCCGAAGTGGACGCGCCAGCCGGGGGTGGTCCCGGACGGGTCGGCGGGGCCGATGCTGCACGCGGGCAGGCCGGTGACCCGGGCGAGGGTGTGGCCCGCCCGGGGGCGGTCGTAGCCGTAGCCGAAGAGCCGGTGGTAGAAGGCGCGGGCGGCGTCCGGGTCGGGGGAGAGGTGCTCGTTCCAGGTGAGGGTGCCGGGCTCGTTCACCAGCCCGGCGCCGTCGACGGCGCCGCCCTGCCAGAGGCCGAAGGGCGCGCCGAGCGGGTCGACGGCGAGCGCGGCCCGGCCCTGGTCGGGCACCTCGTACGGCTCGCGGGCGATCCGGCCGCCGGCGGCGCGGAGGGCGGCCGCGGTGCGCGGCAGATCGCGGGAGGCGAGGCAGGTGGTCCAGGCGGCGGGCGGCGCGGGTGCGGGGCCGGCCGTGGCGGTCCGCGGCGCGGACGTGATCGCGGCGACCTGGGCGCCGTGCCGGGTGGCGACCGCCTCGGCGGGGCCGGTCGGGACGAACTGCCAGCCGAACAGCGCGCCGTAGAAGCGCTCCGCCCGGGCGAGGTCCGGGGTGGTCAGGACGGTCCAGCAGGGGACGCCCTCGTGGTACCTGCCCGCTTTCGGCATGCCGCCTCCTGGTCGACCCCCACTCCGTCAGCCTCGGCTCCCGGCGGGTGGGCGGCAAGCGGACGGTTCAGGCGACCCCGCGGGGGCGGAACTGGATGCTGATCCGCGGGCCGACCGGGCGGGCGGTCTTCGGGACGGCGTGCTCCCAGGTGCGCTGGCAGGAGCCGCCCATCACCACGAGGTCCCCGTGTCCGAGCGGTCGGCGGACGACGGCCGCGCCGCCGGAGCGCGGTCGCAGGGCGAGGACACGCGGTTCGCCGACGGAGAGGATCGCCACCATGGTGTTCTCGCGGGCGCCGCGCCCGATCCGGTCGCCGTGCCAGGCGACGCTGTCCCGGCCGTCCCGGTAGTAGCAGAGCCCGAGGGTGCGGAAGGGCTCGCCCAGCTCGGCCGCGTAGTGCCGGCTGAGCGCCGCACGGGCCTCGCCGAGGACGGGGTGCGGCGGTTCGGCGTCGGCGGGGTAGGAGGCGAGCAGCCGGGGGACGTCGACCGTCCGCTCGTACATCTCGCGCTGTTCGGCCCGCCAGGGCACGGTCGCGACCAGCTGTTCGAACAGCTGGTCCGCCCCGTGCAGCCAGCCGGGCAGCACGTCCAGCCAGGCGCCGTCGCCGAGCACCAGGCGCTGCACGCCGTCGAGCGGGCCGAGCCGGAGGTCGGCGGCTTCTTCGAACAGCGAGGGCTGGAGGTGGACGGTGTCGTGCATGGGTCCAGCCTACGCCGTGAATCGAACAGATGCTCGAACAAGGGGGCGGGTAAAAAGATGGGCGCTAGCCTGCCGATATGGCGGTCAACGGGTTCGGCGTCACCGAGTTCCAACTCTTCCTGCTGCGTCGGATGGCCGACTACCACCCCGAGCTGGTCGAGGAGGCCGTACGGCGGCTCGGCGCCACCCGCGCCTCGATGCGGGAGGCGAACAAGCGCTGGCAGGCGATGGTCCGGTCGCCCCGCTTCCCGCGCGGCGCCGCCCGGTACGCCGCCGTGCTCGGGCCGGCCGAGGTGAGCCGGCCGCGCCGGATCGGGGACCTCGCCTGCACGGCGCGGCAGTGGGCGCTGCCGCTCTGGCCCGAACTGCGCTTCGAGGTGTTGCTCGGCCCTGCGGAGATCGGCGCGCCCGTGCTGAACGAGTGGCTGGTCCGGGCGGACGGCGCCCCGCCGCCCGTGCTGCGTACCGCCGCCGACCTGGCGCCGTGGAACTGCGTGGTGGGCGACGTGGGGGCGGCGTTCCCGGGGGCCGTGCCGCGCGAGGGGAGTGCGCCGACCCGCTTCCGGCTGGACTTCGCGGCTCCCGGCGCCGACGGGCGGGTGCGCTGCTGGACGGCCGAGTTCACCTGGGGGCTGCTCCAGGAGGTCCGGGAGGCCGGTCCGGGAGGCTGAGGGACGGTCACCCGGCTTCCGAGTGTTTCAAGGCGATATTCAGTGAATGCCTTTGATTTGCAGGCCCAATCGCGACCGTGGCAATATAAACGCAGACACTGAATGGGTTTGGCATCGGAAAGTGAAGGATCATGTCGGGCGACGCGCGCGTCATCGTCGGAGTAAGCGGTTCACTGCACAGCCTCACCGCCCTGCACCGGGCGGCGGAGGAGGCCCGGGCCCGGCGGGCCGTGCTGGTCCCGGTGCTCGCCTGGACGCCGGTCGGCGGCGAGCGCAGCTATCGCGCCCGCCCCTGCCCGCCGTTGCTCCGCGCCTGGCAGGACGCCGCCGAGGCCCGGCTGGAGAGCGCGCTCGGCCAGGCCTTCGGCGGCCTGCCGATCGGCCTGCCCGTGCAGCCGCTGGTCATGCGCGGCGAGGCCGGGCCGGTGCTGACCGCCATGGCCGACCGCCCCGATGACCTGCTGGTGATCAGCGCCGGGCGGCACGGCTCGATGCGCGGACGGCTGCGCCGACTGTTGCGCGGCTCGGTCGCCCGCTACTGCCTGGACCACGCCCGTGGCGGCGTGCTGGTCGTCCCGCCGTCCGACCTCCACGAGGACCTGCGCGCCCTGCACCGCGACGGCATCGACCTGCGGGAGCTCATCGCAGCCTGACGGTCCGTCAACTGGTCCGTCAACTCCGGTGGACGGTACGGCCACCGACCACCGTGCGGACCGGCCGCAGCTCCCGGAGCTTCTCCACCGGGCAGCTCAGCGGGTCGACGGGCCACAGCGTCAGGTCGGCGAGCGCGCCCGGGCGCAGGCTGCCGCGCTCGGCGCTCTCCCCGGTCAGTCGGGCGGCGGCGACGGTGTGCAGTGCGACCGCCTCGTCCCGCCCGATCGCGTGCTCGGCGCCGACCACCCCGGCCGTGGTGCCGCGGGTGGTCATGCCCCACACCGACACCATCGCGCCGTACGGGCCGACCGGGAAGTCCGAGCCGGCCGAGAGCTGCGCTCCCTCGTCCAGCCACTCCCGCAGCGGGAAGAGCGCGGCGGTGCGCTCCTCGCCCCAGGCCCGCTGCTGGGTGAGCGCGCCGTCGTGCAGCAGCGGGTGCTGCACCGTCACCGGGATGCCGAGCGCGATCGCCCGCGCCCGCTGGTCGGCCCGGGCCAGTCCGCCGTGCTCGACCACGAGGGTGCCCGGCGGTAGACCGGGGCGGCCCTTCAGCACCTGCTCGAAGACGTCCAGCAGCACGCGCAGCCCGCGGTCCCCCCAGGCGTGCACGCCCGCCCGCCAGCCGCGCTCGACCACCCGGTCCACCGCGGCGAACAGCTGCTCCGGTTCCCAGAGCAGCCGCCCGTGGTAGCAGGGCTGCCCCTGGTACGGCTCCTCCAGCGCGCCCGCCTCGAAGCCGCCGTCGATACCGAACTTGACGCCCCAGAGGCGCAGTCGGGCATCGTCCCGGCCCTCTGTGCGCCACCGGTCCATCCGGTCCAGCAGTGCGTCCACCTGCTCGGGGGTGCGCGCCGCGAAGCCGGAGACCAGGGCTCGGACCCGGACGGCGAGCGCGCCCTCGGCCCGTGCCGCGTCCAGTACGTCGAGGTCCTCGACCGGCACCAGGCAGTCGCGCACGGTGCCGATCCCGGTGGCGGCGAAGTCGGCGGAGGCCGCCCGCAGGCCCTCGATCCGCTCGGCGAGGGTCGGGCGCGGCAGCACCCGCTCGACCAGCTCGGTCGCCCGGTTGATCAGCCGGCCGGTGAGCCGACCGTGCTCGTCGCGTTCGATCACCCCGCCGGACGGCGCCTCGGTGGACCCGTCGATCCCGGCCAGCCGCAGCGCGGCCGAGTTGAGCACCATGTTGTACGCGCCGCGGCGCACCAGCACCGGGTGGTCGGCGGTGGCGCCGTCCAGTTCCCCGGTGGTCGGCATCCGCTGTTCGGCGAGCAGCACCTCCTGCCAGTTCACCGTGGTGAGGATCCACTCCCCGGCCGGGGTGCGGGCGGCGCGCTCGCGGATGAGCTCCAGGAACCCGGCGAGGTCCCGGGCCTCGTGCACCGGGACGCCGTGAACACTGTGCCCGGCCAGGATCAGATGGGTGTGGGTGTCGTCGAAGGCGGGCAGCACGGTCGCCGACGGGGCGTCCACCACCTCCGTGCCGGGCCCGATCAGCGCGTCCAGGCCGGCGGGCTCGGCGGCGAGGGCGGTGATCCGGCCGTCGGTCACGGCGACCGCCCGCTGCGGCGGCTCGCCCGGGGCGAGGGTGTGCACGGCGGCGGCGCGGATCAGCAGGTCGGCTGGGGTGGTCATGGCAGCTCCTGGGGGTGCGACAGTCCGGTGACCTTCTCGACGAACCGCAGGCTCGGTCCGGCGAGCAGCCCGTGCACCTCCGTGAACACGGCGCGGGCCGGGACGGCGTTCCAGTCGGCGGGCAGCAGCGGTTCGGGCAGCCCGGGGTCGAGGTACGGCAGCCGGCGCCACTGGGTGAGCATCGGTACGTAGTCCCGGAAGGCCTCGGCCGGGTCGATCCGCTCCCGCCCGCGCAACTCCTCGGCGAGCGGGCGCCAGGCGTCGGTGAAGGCCGCGTACTGCGCCTCGATCGCCGGGAGGTCCCACCAACTCGCCACCGCCGTGCGGAGTTCGGCGAAGCCGGCGTACTCGGCGGAGAGGAAGAGGTGCACGTAGGCGCTCAGGCCCAGCCGTTCCAGCAGCAGCCGGGCGTCCGGCAGCAGCCGGGCGGGGGCCAGCCAGACCCCGGGGGCTGCGTTGCCGAAGCCGAGCCAGCTGAGCCGGGAGCGCAGCTGGTGGCGGTGGGCGCGTTCGGACTCGGGCACCGAGAAGACCGCCACCACCCAGCCGTCGGCGAGCTCGGCGGGCTCCAGACTGTGGAAGATCCGGCGGTCGCCCTCGTCGAAGACCGGGGCCATCGCCGGGGAGAGGCGGTAGCCGGTGCCGGCGCGGCGCTCCTGGAGCAGGGTGCCGGCCTTCTTCAGCCGGGAGGTGGCCGAGCGGACGGCCGGGGCGTCGACGTCCAGCTCGGCCATCAGCGCGATCAGGTCGGCGATCGATATCCAGCCGCCGAGGCGGCGGACGAACTCACCGTAGACGGTGTGGATCAGGGAGCTGGGCCGGGCCGTGCTCTCCGGCATGTGCGGACCCTCCTCCCCGACGGCTGGTGGTGATCATAGCGGGGCGGCTCTACGCGTAGGCGCCGGAGAGCAGGTGCCCGGCGCCCGGGGCGACGGCGGGCAGGTCGAGCGCCCGCAGCAGCTGGTGGGTGGTGCAGATCGCGGCCGAGACCACCGGCTTGCCGAGTTGCTGCTCGGTCTCCTCCACGGCGGACAGCGAGGGCATCTGCACACAGGCGGAGAGCACCACGGCGTCGGCCCCGCCGTGCGAGAGGCCCTTGGCGATCGCGGGCAGCCGGGCCGGGTCGTGGGCCGCCACGGCCAGGTTGTCGGCGATCTCCAGGGCGGCGTGGTCGAGCACCTCGATGCCCTCCTGGGCGAGGTAGTCGACCACCGTCCGGGCCAGCGGCCGCAGGTACGGGGTGACCATCGCGACCTTCTTCGCGCCGAGCGTCCGCAGGCCGGCCACCAGGGCCCCGGCGCTGGTGACCACGGGTGCGGGCGCGCCGTTCTCGACCGTACGGCGGTGCAGCCGCTGTTCGGCCTCGCGGTGGTAGCCGGGGCCGGTGGCCATCACCGCGACCAGGCACGCGTAGCCGATCACGTCGACCCGGGCGTCCGAGAGCTCGGCGGCGCAGCGGTCGGACTCGGCGTCCATGGCGCGCAGTTGCTCGGGGGTGACCCTGGTCATCCGCATCCGGCTGGAGTGGAAGGTGAACCGTTCGGGGGCGACCGCCTCGCGGGCCCGCAGCAGGGCGGGGACCTCGGTCTCCATGGTGACGTTGGAACTCGGGACGATCTGGCCGATCCGGTAGGTGGTCATCTGCGCCGGACTCCTCTCGGCGGGTGTCGATGCGGCGGGCGTTGGTCCGACGGGTGTCGATTCGGCGGGTGTCGATTCGCGGGTGTCGATGCGGCGGGCCTTGCTTCAGCGGGCGTCGATCACGGGGTTGGCGAGGGTGCCGATCCGTTCGATGGTGGCCTCCACCAGGTCGCCCGGCTGCAGGAACTGCGGCGGGACCATCCCGGCGCCCACCCCCGAGGGGGAGCCGGTGGCGATCACGTCCCCGGGCTCCAGGGTCATGCCGGCGGAGATGTCGGCGATCAGCCGGGCGATGCCGAACAGCATGTGGCGGGTGTTGGAGTTCTGCCGCAGCTCGCCGTTGACCCGCAGCGAGAGGTCGAGCCGCTGCGGGTCGGGGATCTCGTCGGCGGTGACCACGACCGGGCCGAACGGCGCGTAGCTGTCCTGGCCCTTGGAGAAGAACCACTGGCCGGAGCGGCGCTGGTCGCGGGCGCTGACGTCGTTGACGATGCTGTAGCCGAACACGTGTCGCCAGGCGTCCTGTTCGCTCACCCGGCGGGCGGGTTCGCCGATGACGACGGCGAGTTCGCACTCCCAGTCGAGCTGCTTGGTGAGGTCGGCGTTGTGCAGGATCGGCTGGCCGTGGCCGGTGACGGCGGTGGCGGGCTTGCCGAACAGCACCGGACGGTCGGGGAGTTCGCGGTCGGTGTCCAGACTGCGGTGCGACTCGTCCACGTGCTCCACGTAGTTGAGGCCGACGCCGACGATCTTTCCCGGGCGCAGCGGGGCGCGCAGCGACACCTCGGCGAGCGGCCGGGTGTCCGGCGCGTCGCCGAGCAGCTGCCGGGCGGTGCTCAGAGCGGGTTCGCCGGCCCGGATCAACTCCAGCACGCTTCCGGGGAGTTGCACTCCGGCGGCAGAGGCGAGGGCGGTCAGGTCGGCGACCCGGTCGGCGCCGATCCGGGCGCCCAGGCGGGGGGTTTCGTCGCCGTCGACGCAGTAGGTGAGCAGGTGCATGGTTCCAGGGCTCCTGTTACGGGTTGGTGGTGGGCTGGTGCCCGTCGTGGTCCGGATAGGGCTCCTCGCGGTAGAGGCCGAGCGAGTGCATCACCGGGAAGTCGTTGAAGGAGAACAGGCAGGCGTCCTCGCCCTGGTCGAGGTTCGCGTGCTCGTGCCAGGCCCAGGACGGCACGACGAAGATGTCGCCCTGCTGCCACTCGAAGCGCTGCCCGGCGATCACCGAGACGCCGCGCCCCTTGGCCGCCGTGTAGACGACCGAACCGGTGTGCCGGTGGGCCCGGGTGGCCTGGCCGGGGCGCAGCAGCTGCAGGTGGGCGGCCATGGTGGGCATCACGGGGCCGCCGGTGACCGGGTTGGTGTACTCCATGATCACGCCGTCGTACGGGGATCCCTCGGTGGCGCGGGCGAGTTGGCACAGCGCGTGGTAGCTGGGTTCCCAGGGCCAGCCGAGCAGCGGGGAGTACGGGCGGGTCCACTTCTCGGCGCCGTACGGGAGCAGGTTGCCGCCGTAGCTGAGCAGCGAGGAGTTCGTCACCGGGCCGGGACGCTGGTAGAGCTCGGGGTGGACCTCGTAGAAGTTGGCGTCGAGGGTGTTGACCAGCGGGATGTCCAGGCCGTCCTGCCAGATCACCGGGTGGTCCTCGGCCTCGTTGCCGTGCTCGTGCCAGGTGTTGTTGGGGGTGATCGCGAAGTCGCGCGGACCGACCTTGAGCTTCTGCCCGTCCACGACCGTCCAGGCGCCGGCGCCCTCGTGGACGAAGCGCAGCGCGGAGGCCTGGTGACGGTGGGCGGTCATCGCCTCGCCGGGGCCCATGATCTGCAGGCCGGTGTACAACAGGCCGACGGCGGCGCTGAGTTCGCGTCGGCCGGGATTGACCAGCATGACCACCCGGCGGCCCGCGTCGTCGGCCTTCACCAGCGGGAGCGCCTTGCGGACCAGCGGACGCAGGTCGGCGTAGCGCCACAGGACGGGGACGGACTTCGGCTGCGGGTACCAGGGTTCGATCTCGTTCGCCACCGTCCACAGGGCGCCGGCCTCGTGCTTGGCCAGCTCCTCGTAGTAGGCGAGAAGTTCGGGGCTGTCGTTGACGCGGGCCCGGCCGATCCGTTCGTCGTCGTAGCTGTTCTCGCTGGTCATGCCTCCTCCTCGGGGAGCACCAGGGGCCGCAGTGGGCGGTCGTTCACGTGCAGTTGGAACACGTCGAAGCGGTTGTAGTGGCCGACGATGTCGTGCATCTGCTTGGGCTGGACGCACCGGCCGAGGTCGATCTCGGCGTAGACGATGCCCTCCTCGTCGACCAGCGGCTCGGTGACCGCCCGGCCGTCCGGGCCGAAGATCCCGGAGAGCGCGTTGCGCGGGCGGGCGAGCTGCTTGCGGACCTGCTGGTCCTCCCCGGCGATCAGGTCGACCATCTCCGGCGAGATCGTCGAGCAGGAGACCACGGTGAACAGCTTGCCCTCGAAGCAGTGGGCGGCGGCGCGCAGTGCGATCGCCTCGGCCATGTCGTAGTCCTCGGGGGCCACCGGCAGGGCGATGTAGCTGGCGGCGTGGACGAGTTCGCCCTGCGCGAGGAGGGTGAAGCGGGCCAGGGTGTTGGTGTTCTCCCCGCAGGCGAGCGCGCCGAGCGGGCCGACGGCCGTGCGGTGCACCCGCAGCGAGCTGCCGTCGCCCGGCGTCCAGGTCAGCTTCTCGGCCCAGGTCGGCACCAACTTGCGATGCACGCCGAGCAGTTCGCCGTCCGATCCGATGACCAGCAGGGTGTTGTACAGCACCCCGAGGCTGTGCCGGCCGCGCTCGTTGACGCCGATCACCAGCACCACGCCGGCCTGCCGGGCGGCGGCGCGCAGGGTGTCGACGTACGGCCCGGGGACGTCCACGGCGGCGCGGTACAGCCGCTCGTACCAGGGCGAGCCCTGCACCGGGGTCATCGTCCAGTTCCAGTACGGGTAACCGGGCACGAAGACCTCGGGGAAGACCACCAGTCCGGCGCCGTGCCGGGCCGCCTCCTGGATCAGGGCGACGGCCTTGTCCACGGTCGCGGCCGGGTCGAGGTAGACCGGGGCGGCCTGCACGGCTGCGGCGGTGAAGCGGGGCAGGTCCAGCATGGTCACTCCTTCGGCGGGGCGGTCGGCAGCCAGCGGCGGTGGACGGGCGGGGCGGGTTCGCTCAGCAGGTGCAGCCGGGGGGCGACCCGGTCGGCGCCGGGGCCCGGCGGTCTGCGGCGGCCGGCCAGCCAGGGTTCGGGCCAGTGGGCGCCGGGGCCGGTGTAGTCCTGGTCGGCCGCGGCGTGCAGGGTCCAGAACGGGTCGTGCAGCTGGGCCCGGCCGATCGCGACCAGATCGGCACGGCCGGCCAGCAGGACGGAGTTGGCGTCGTCGTGGCCGGAGATCGCGCCGACCGCGACGGTCGGCAGGCCGGTGGAGGTGCGGATCAGCTCGGCGAAGGGCGTCTGGTAGCCGCGCCCGTACGGCGGCCGCTGGTGCGCCACCACCTCGCCGGTGGAGACGTCCACCGCGTCCGTCCCGGCCTCGGCGAGGGCCTGGCAGATCGCCACCGCCGCGGTATCGGTGGTGCCGCCGGGCGCCCAGTCGGCGGCCGAGATCCGCACCAGCAGCGGCCGCCCGGCGGGCCAGACGGCGCGCACGGCGGCCAGTACCTCCAGCGGGAACAGCAGTCGGTGGGCGAGCGGGCCGCCGTAGTGGTCGGTGCGGCGGTTGGTGAGCGGGGAGAGGAAGGAGGAGAGCAGGTGCCCGTGGCCGAACTGCAGCTCCAGCACGTCGAAACCGGCCCGGGCGGCGCGCTCCGCGGAGGCGGCGAAGTCGGCAGCCACGGCGGCCAGTTGGACTTGGTTGGCCTCGTGCGGGGTCAGGCTGCCGGGGCCCCAGGGCAGGGGCGAGGGGGCGAGCAGCGGCCAGCCCTCGGCGAGCGGGCGGCCGATGCCGTCCGGTCCGGGCGCGGCGGTGGCGCCCCGGCGGCCGGCGTGGGTGAGCTGGATGCCGACCGGGGTGTCGCTCACCGCTCGCACCGAGTTCAGGAGTTCGGTCCAGGCGGCCTCCTGGCCGTCGGTCCACAGCCCGGGGCAGCGGTCGGTGGCCCGGCCCTCGGGGCTGACGGCCGTCATCCCGGCGATCACCAGCCCGGCGCCGCCGAGCGCGTGGGCGGTCAGCTGGGCCCGGTCGAAGGCACTGGGCAGTGCGTCGGGCGAGGTGAAGGTGGCGAGCGGCGGGACGACGATCCGGTTGCGCAGCTCCAGGGCGCCCAGCTTCAGCGGGCGGAACATCGGGGGCACCCCGGGCGAGCCGCCGACGGCGGTCTCGACGGCGGCCGTGAACTCCGGGTCGCGGGCGCGCAGACCGCCGTAGGTGACCCGGCGGCTGCGGGTGAGGAGGTTGAAGGCGAACTGGTCGACGCCCAGGCCGGTACGGCGGCCGACCGTCTCGAACCACTCCAGGCTGGCCTGGGCGGCCCGCTGGGTGGACTCCACCACCGGCCGCCGCTCGGCCTCGTAGGCCGCCAAGGCGGCGTCCAGGGTGGGCTGTTCACTCAGACCGGCGGCCAGGGCGAGGGCGTCCTCCAGGGCCAGCTTGGTGCCCGAACCGATCGAGAAGTGCGCGGAGTGCGCGGCGTCGCCCAGCAGGACGAGGTTGCGGTGGCGCCAACTGGCGTTGCGCACCGTGGTGAAGCGGATCCACCGGGAGGCGTTGGGGATCAGCCGGTGGCCGTCCAGGTGCCCGGCGAGCAGCTCCGCGCAGCGCCGCACGCTCGCGGTGTCGCTCTCGCCGCGTGCCAACTCGCGTGCGGCGAGGGCCTCGAAGCCCGCGCGGCGCCAGGCGTCCTCGGCGATCTCGACGATGAAGGTCGAGCGGGTGGCGCTGTACGGGTAGGCGTGCACCTGGAGGGTGCCGAAGTCGAACTCCTCGACGATGAAGGTGAAGGCCTCGAAGACCCGGTCGGTGGCGAGCCAGATGTAGCGGCAGTTCCGCTCGTCCAGCTGGGTGCGGAAGGCGTCCGGGTGAGCCGCCCGGGTGCCGGAATGGATGCCGTCGGCGGCCACCACCAGGTCGTACTCGGCGGTGAGCCGGTCGACCGGCGGGGCGGGTGTGCGGTAGCGCACGTCCACCGCCAGTTCGGCGCAGCGCCGTTGCAGGACGGCGCGCAGCCGGTTGCGGTCGAGGGCGGCGAAACCGTGCCCGCCGCTGGTGCGGACCTGGCCGGCGTAGCGGATGTCGATGTCGCTCCAGCGGGCGAACTCGGCGCTGATCGCGGCGAAGACCTTCGGGTCGGCCCGGGCGATGCCGTCCAGGGTCTCGTCGGAGAACACCACGCCGAATCCGAACTCGTGCTCCCGGGCGTCGCGTTCGTAGACGGTGATCTCCCGCTCGGGGGCCAACTGCTTGGCCAGGGCGGCGAAGTAGAGCCCGCCCGGACCGGCGCCGATCACCGCGATCCGATGCGGTCCGGGGAATGCGCGGCGTGGCGCCGTCATGCGACCACCTCCGGCTGCTGGGGACCGGCCTCCGCGAGTGCCCGGCGGACCGGTGCGGGCCAGGGCTCGGCCCCCTTGGCCTGCGGCGCGGCGTGCACCACCGACATCCGGCCGCTGGCGGCCAGACCCGTCGGGCCGTGCACCTCGAAGGCGTAGTGCAGCGAGGAGCCGCCGACCCGGACCACTCGCAGCTCGGTGCGGACCACGTCCCCGAACCAGAGCCGCTCGCGGTAGTCGGCCTCGAAGTGCACCCGGGGGATCCGCCCGAACAGCTCGGCCAGCCCGAGCCGGCGCAGCAGCGCCGCCTCGGCGGCCTCGGCCCAGCGCTGCACGGCGGAGAAGTGGTAGTGCCCGGCGGCGTCGGTGTCCGACCACTCGACCCGGCGCTCGACGGTGATGGCGGCGGGGAGCGGAGCCTGTTGCGCGTCCTGCGGCGTGTTCCGGGTCGCGATCTGCGACGCGGTGCGGGTCACGTCCTTGGTCACGTCGTGGGGCAGGTCCTTGGCCACGGCGGCCCTTCTGCGCAGCTCGGCGCGGAGCAGCTTGCCGGTCGCGGTGCGCGGCAGCTCGGGGACGAACTCGACGGCACGCGGGTACTTGTACGGCGCGATGGTGCGCTTGACGTGCTCCTGGAGCTCCTTGACCGTCTCCGCGCCGGCCGAAGCGCCCTCGCGCAGCACCACGTACGCCTTGACCACCGTGCCGCGCCGCACGTCCGGGGCTGCCACCACGGCGCAGTCGGCGACGGCGGGGTGGGCGGCGAGCGCCTGTTCCACCTCGGGGCCGGCGATGTTGTAGCCGGCGGAGACGATCATGTCGTCGTTGCGGGCCTGGTACCAGAAGTAGCCGTCGCGGTCGCGCAGGTAGGTGTCGCCGGTGAGGTTCCAGCCGTTGCGGACGTAGTCGCGCTGGCGCTCGTCGTCCAGGTAGCGGCAGCCGGTCGGGCCCTTCACGGCGAGCAGTCCGGGCTCGCCGTCCGGCACCGGGTTGCCCTGCGCGTCCAGTATCGCCGCCCGGTAGCCCGGGACGGGACGGCCGGTGGAGCCCGGGCGGATGTCGGCGTCGGCGGCCGAGATGAACACGTGCAGCAGCTCGGTGGCGCCGATGCCGTCGATCAGGCGCCGGCCGGTGGCGGTGTGGAAGTCCTCCCAGACGGTGGCGGGCAGCGGCTCGCCGGCCGACACGCAGCGCCGGACTCCTTCCAGCCGGTCGGCCAGCCCGGCGGCCAGGATCGCCCGGTAGGCCGTCGGCGCGGTGAACAGCACGCTCACGCCGTGGCTCCGGGCCTGCTCGGCGAGCTGCTCGGGCGTGGCCTGCTCCAGCAGCAGGCTGGCGGCGCCGGCCCGCAGCGGGAAGACCAGCAGGCCGCCGAGGCCGAAGGTGAAGCCGAGCGGCGGGGTGCCGGCGAAGAGGTCGTCGGGGGTGGGGCGGAGCAGGTGGCGGGAGAAGGTGTCGGCGTTGGCCAGGACGTCCCGGTGGAAGTGCAGGGTGGCCTTGGGGCGGCCGGTGGTGCCGGAGGTGAAGGCGATCAGCGCGACGTCGTCGGCGGCGGTCGGCACGGCGGTGAAGCCGGGGCGCTGGGTGGCGGAGCGGGTGGTGAGGTCCTCGGGGCCGGGGCCGCCGAAGGGGAGTAACCGCAGGTCGGGGGCGTGTGCCCGGTCGAGCTCGGCGAGGAAGCGGTGGTCGCACAGGGCGAGGGTGGGGCGGGCGATCCGGACCAGTTCGGTCAGCTCGGCCGCGCGCAGCAGCGGCATGGTGGTGACCGCCACCCCGCCGGCCTTCAGCACGCCGAGCCAACAGGCGGCCAGCCAGGGGGTGTTGGGTCCGCGCAGCAGGACGCGGTTGCCGGGGACCAGGTCCAGTTCCTCGGTGAGCAGGCGGGCGATCCGGTCGGCGTGGTCGCGCAGTTCGCCGTAGCTCCACCGATCGGTGGGAGTGAGCAGGCAGCGGCGTTCGGGTCCGAGGCGGGCGATGGTGTCGTCGAGCAGGGCGGCCGCGCAGTTCAGACGGTCAGGGTAGGCCAACTCCGGGAGTTCGAAGAGGAGTTCTGGCCACTGCTCGAAGGGCGGGAGATGGTCGCGACAGAACGTGTCCACATGCGCTGAGGGGGAGAGCTCCATGGGCGGGCACCTCATCGTGCGAGCGGGAGTGAAGCCAGTATGGCGCGCTGGTGACGCCAGTCAAGGGAGCGACACATGCATTCGGGCGACGGGGGCGTGCGGTGCGCCAGGGCAAACGGAACACCCCCGCGGGCCGGTGCGGCCTGCGGGGCGGGAGAAGTATTCCTGGCGGTTCTGGCGGTTCTGGTAATCGGGGCGGTCGGGGCGGTCGGGGTGCTCAGGATGCGGTGGCGTGGAAGACGGCGTCCGGGGTGCGGCGCTGTTCGGCCTGCTGGGCGCGCTCGGCGAGCAGTCGGGCGAACGGGGTGAGGCCGGGCAGTGCGACCGTCGCCCCCGGGCCGGAGTAGTGCACGTACAGCAGGACCGAGTCGACCCGCACCAGTGTCTCCGCCGTCGACTCGCCCCGGGTGCGGGCGGCGCTCCGGTCGCCTATCGACGGCACCGTCGCCACGGTGGCGTCGCCCCGGGCGTCGAGCAGGTCGAGCCTGGTGTCGAAGGCCCGTCCGGCCGCTTCGGCGGAGGTGAAGGTGACCACGGCGAACTGCACCGACGGGAGCGGAGTGGTGCTGAACGTCACGGTGGCGTAGACGAGTTGCTGGTCGCAGGCGCCCGGGAGCAGGCAGGGCACGTCCGGCCCGCTGCTGGTCCCGGAGCGCGGCCCGCTCGCCACCTGCCAGCCGCTCGGCATCGCCGCCAGATCCGGCAGTACGCCCTGCGCCTGCGCGGGTTCTCGGACGGTCCGCGCGGCGTGGGCGAAATCGGGCCCGGTGGGTTGCAGCAGCGGGCGCGAGCCGAGGTGGATCCCGAGTGCGACCAGCGCGGCGATCAGCACCAGGGCCAGGGCGACGACGAGGGCGGTGTTGCTGCGCCGGGCGGCCAGGGCCCGGGCGCCGGCGGCGGCCGGGTCGACCCGTAGCTGGACGGTGGACGGGTTCCTGGGCTCGGCCCGGAGCTGGACGGTGGACTGCTCTTCGGAGCCGACCCGGAGTTGGACAGTGGACCGGTCTTCGGGACCGACCCGCAGGTGAACGGTGGTCGGGTCGGGTTCTGGGTCCGTCCGGAGCTGGACGGTGGTCGGGTCGGCCGGTCCGCCGAGCTCGGTGGTGGTCAGGTACTGCGCGAACCCCGGGTCGGTGGCCAGCAGTTGGGCGACGGCTGCGGTCAGTTCGCCCCGCGCCCGCGGATCGGCCGGGCCCGCCTCGATCGCCGCCAGGGCCCGCGCCCCCTCCGGCATCAGCTGCAGTCGGGCCCGTACCACCTCGGCCACCGCCCGGTCCGGCCCGGCCGTGCCCCGAGTCAGCCGTACCAGCGCCCCCACCACGCGTTGTGCCCGCTCCCGGCCGTCCCCCATGGCAACTCCCCCCGCCGCATGAGTCCTTGACACCAGGCTCCCGGACCGGCGGCCACGGAACACCCCCGCCGGACCGAACGGAGACGCAACTGCAACCGGATGCGGACGTGGCGGAGTCCGGCGGGCACCAGGAGACGCACCGGCCCCACCCGTCACGGGCCGGCCGTGCACTGGGAGACCGGTTGCGCCATCACCGCCACCGGCAGGGCCGGGTTGGCGGCCGCCGCCGCGGTGGTGCGGGGGTCCCCGGAGGCCAGGCAGGTGGCCAGGACTGTGGGGAGGCGTTGGGGCGGGCGGCGACGGCGCGCAGGGCCTTGACGGGGGTGGGCGGGGTCGCGACGATCCGGTCGAGCACCGAGCCGGGGGCGCGCGGGTTCGCGGCCACGGCGGGGGCCACCATGGCCCCGAACGCATTCGAGGAGAGATGAGTGCTACGAGCGCACCACCATGGACTAGACCATTTTCGACATCAACGATTGACAGGGCGGCCGCGGCGAGGTGGAATGCGCCGCCGCCCGGCGGTCTCCGAGCCTTCCCGGGAGCCGTCTTCGGGCAGCTCGAGGTGGGAGGGCGGTGGTGCGCACCACGGACCCGGGCCCGCACGCCAGGACGAACTCCCCTCGATGATCCGAACGACCGTACGGTAGCGGGCGGTTCAATGCCGCCGATTCCGCCGTCGGGGTCAATTCCCGACGCGGACCTGCCGAAAAGGGAGATGATGTCATGACGCCGTTCGGAGGAGCCATCATGCCCGAACTGTGGCTGCCCGGTGCCGAGGTCCACGACCTCGGCGACCACGCGCCGACCGACCACCAGTACCCGCCGAAGGCCATCGCCCACATCACCTGGGACCGCAACGCCACCGCTGACGCACCGCAGGACTGGTGCTCCTTCGAGGACCTGGTCGGGTACTTCACCGGCGCCGGTGCCGGCGACGCCCCGCACCTGGTCTGGGACCCGTTCAGCGGACGCGCCGCCCAGCTGTTCCCCGCCGACTCCCGCTCGAAGAGCCTGCTCAGCCCCTCCCAGAGCCCGACCCGCACCAACCGGGCCGGGCGGGTGGTGATTCAGATCGAAGCGGTCTTCTTTCCGTACTGCCGCCACCAGGGCACCGTCTACGCGCAGTTGGTCGACACCCCGTGCGCGGGCTGGGACCGGATCCACGCCTGGGTCTCCTCCTGGGGCGTGCCCGACGCGTGGCCGATGGGGCGGCCGACCGACTTCTCCTCGCACCGTGACGAGCACGTGTGGGAGACGAGCGGCGGCTGGTACGCGCACGCCCACGTGCCGTTCAACGACCACACCGACCCCGGGACCTGGCCCGCCTTCCTCGGCGGCTCCGGCTCCCCGTCCTCCCCGCCGCCGCCCGGGGAGTCCGTCCCGGCCCGGTACCAGGTCACCCTCAACGGCCTGGCGTACGGCTACGGCGCCCAGGGCTACCAGGTCACCACCGTCGGCCGAGCGCTGGTCGCGGCCGGCTTCGGCTCCCACTACCGGTCCGGGCCCGGGCCGACCTGGACCGACGCGGACACCGAGAACTACGCGGACTACCAGGCGAGCCTGGGCTACTCCGGGCAGGCCGCGGACGGGGTGCCGGGCGAGGACTCGCTGCGCCGACTGCTCGGCTACCTGCCCGGGCCGCGCACGGTCTCGCTCGCCCACGTCGTCGCGGCGGCGCGCAGCGACCCGGGGGCCGAGCAGGGGCACCGGACATACGGGGCCGAGGTGGCCATCGTCGAACAGGCGCTGGCGGACGAGGGGTTGCTCGAACAGCGCTGGGTGGACGGCTCGTACGGCAGCCTCACGGTCACGGCGTACGCGGGCTGGCAGCGGCGGTGCGGGTACACGGCGGGGGCCGCGGACGGGATACCGGGGCGGGACTCGCTGCACCGGCTGGGCGCGGCGCAGGGGTTCGATGTGACGGACTGAACCGGGGGGCGGACGGTGCCGGGGTAGGGGAGTTGGGGAGGGGGTCGGGGTACTTCCGGGGGAGTTCGTCGGGCGCGGCGACGCGCGGGCGCCGGGAATGCCCGCGCGGCAGGCGGGTGTTGTCCACCCACGTGACCAGCGCTACGCCCAGGACCAGGCTCTCCGTCCTCGACCGCTCCCGGACCAGGCGGGGCGAGGAGCCGGCGCAGGCGCTGCGGAACACGGTGGCCTTCGCCCGGGAGGTGGAGCGGCTGGGCTATCACCGCTTCTGGGTCTCGGAGCACCACGGTGTGCCCGGGGTGGCCGGATCGGCACCGACGGTGCTCGCCGCGGCGGTCGCGGCGGCCACCTCCCGGATCCGGGTCGGCACCGGCGGGGTGATGCTGCCCAACCACCGCCCCATGGTGGTGGCAGAGCAGTTCGGGGTGCTGGCGGCGCTGTTCCCGGGCCGGATCGACATGGGACTCGGCCGCTCGGTGGGCTTCACGGACGGCGTCCGGCGGGCGCTGGGGCGGGAGAAGGGCGCCGCGGACGACTTCGGCGGCCAGCTGACGGAGCTGCTCGGCTACTTCGACGGATCGCAGCAGGTCCACCGCGACGTCCACGCCCGCCCGGCCGAGGGCCTGCACGTGCCGGCCTTCGTCCTGGCCACCGGCGCCGGCGCCGACCTCGCTGCGGAGGCCGGGCTGCCGCTGGTCATCGCCGCCGCGCGCGGGGAGGAGCGGATGCTCGCCGCGATCGACGGCTACCGCAGCCGCTTCCGCCCCTCGGCACAGGCCGCCGAGCCGTACGTGGTGGTTTCGGGCACGGTCGCGGTGGCCGAGACCGAGGAGCGGGCGCGCGAACTGCTCGTCCCGGAGGCCTGGGCCGGCGCGTACTCCCGCACCCACGGGGAGTTTCCGCCGCTGGCTCCGGCCGCCGAGATCCGGGCACGGGCGATGACCGCACGCGAGCGGGCCGCGTTCGAGCAGTCGCTCAAGGGCCACATCGCGGGCACCCCCGAGCAGGCCGCCGCCGAGCTGGCCGCCCTGGTGGAGCGCAGCGGCGCGGACGAGTTCCTGGTCGCGACCAGCACCTACGACCGCACCGCGCTGCTCGACTCCTACCGGCTGCTCGCCGAGGCCGTCGGCCAGGCTTGGCCGATTTCTGAGCAGGCGTGATGACCTGCTACTGTTCATCACGTCGAGAGGAAATGATCTTCCGAAGCGGGGATCGGATCCTTCGAACATGCGTCAGCGGTGCTACCAGAGCACGTCCCACTTTCAGTGGGAAGAGTCCGTGCGACCCGGGCCTGGCGCTCCACCCGAAGGGGCCCGTTCCGTCCAGCGGAACGGGCCCCTTTGTCATGCCTGCCCGCGGATTTCCTGCCCGCCGCAGCTTCCCGCACCTCCCCGCACCTTCCCGTGCCTGCCCGCGCTTCCCCGCCCCGTCACGGTTGTCCGCCGAGTTGTGGACGGGCCCGTGCCTCTTATCGCATTTCCGGCCTCGAAACCCTGGGTCTCCTGTCGGTATCGGCCAAGGTCCCGCAGCAGGTAGCGGGTGGACGACGCTCCGTAGCGGCGGGCCTGCCAGCGGCTTTGCCCCACCGGCAGGCTTGACGCCCTGTCACACCTTGGCCGGAACTCGCTGAAGATGGTGTGAATATGCCATTGGAATGTTCGTCATACGGAATCCGGCAGTAGCCTTCCGTGTCGAACCTGCCACTGCTGGTGGCGATCCGGCCGGAGCCGCGCTGCGCCCGGCCACCCAGACCCCCTCGAAGGAGCCGGTGTGCCGGGTATCGACGAATGCCTCTCCGGAGCGATGGCGATCGCCGGAGCCCGCTCGGCGAGCCTGGTCGACTGGAGCAGCGGACTCGCCCTCGGCAGCCTAGGCGACAGTCCGGTAGGTGAGCACGAGACCGCGGCCGCCGAGACAACCGACCTGGTGCGCGCAGCCGTTGAGAGCCAGACCTTCACCGTGGCCGAGGACCGGCACTCCCCGCTGGAGGACATCATCGTCACCGCCGGCCGCAGCTACCACCTGATCCGTTTCATCGACACCGCCTTCGACAGCCGGCTCGTCCTGCACCTCTGGCTCGACCGCGAGTCGGGCAACCTCGCCGTCGCCCGCTTCCGGCTCCAGGCCCTCGCCGAGGACCTGGTGCTCGGGTGAGCACCGGGCCCGCACCGACCGCCGCATTCCGGCCACCCGCCCGCGCGGACCACTCGCGAACGGCCCGCCGGGCGACCCCGCGCCGGACCCGCCGGCGGTGGCCCGCATGACCGCCGCCCCGCCCCTGGCGCAACCGGTCGGCCGGGCCGAGCCCGCCGCACCGCGGACCCCCGGCGAGGCCGTCGCCCTGCTCGCCGCCCGCCGGGCCACCGGTGCCCTGCACGGTCCGCTGGGCGTCCTGCACCTGGTCGACGGCCAGGTGGCCGCCGCCGAGTCCTCCCGCGCGCCCGGCCTGGCCGACCTGCTCACCGGTTGCGGGCGGATCGCCCCCGAGGCGTGGGCCGAGCTCCTGCACCGCCACGGCCCCCAGGGGCGGCTCGCCGAGGTGCTGGTCGAACGGCAGCTGCTCACCCGGGGCGAACTCGAACTCGGCCACCTGGGCACGCTGTTCGACGCCGCCTACTTCGTCCTCGCCGACCCGGCCGGCGGCACCTGGCGGTTCGAGTCCGACGCCCGGCACTGGCTCGGCACGGTGGCGCTGGTCGACCCGGCGCGGTTGGGCCGCGAGGTCGAGCGCCGACGCCGACTCCTGGACGGGATCTGGCCCTGGCCGCAGCTCGACACCGCCCCCGTCCGTCCGGTCGAGCACAGCCGCCGCCCCTCGCACCGCCCGCCCGGCCGACGCCGGCGCGAACTGCTCGACCACGCCGACGGCCGAAGAACCCCGGCGGACCTGGCCCGGCTGCTCGGCCGCTCCGGCTTCGGCGTGACGGCGGACGTGCGCCGCCTGGCCGCCGCCGGTCTGCTCGACGCCCCGCGGCACGCGGCGCCGACCGCCATACCCCCGGCCACGGCGCCCGGACGACCGGGCGGCGGCCTGCACCGCAGGGTCCCCGGCGCCACCCTCCGCAGCACCCCGGCCCCCGGCTTCTCGGCCCCCGGCACCCCGGACCCAGCCGCTGCGGGCGCCGCCGCCACCACCGCCCCCACCCGCTCCGATCGACCGCCCACCACGGCAGCGGCCCACCCGCTGACCGTCCCCGACCCGGACATCGCGCTGCTGACCCGGGTCCGAGACCTTCTGGAGGCCCGACTTTGAGCCACTCTCCGCCCGCGACCCCGTCGTACCGGCCATGAGGCGGGCGCTCAAGCAGCGTGTCGGAAGGAGACAACTGATCGCCTTGGAGACCGAGCTGCTCGCCGAACTCCGCGCCGTCAAACGCCGCGTCCCGCACCTCGCGGGCGGCCTGGTGGCCAGCGTGGACGGCCTGCTGGTCGCGCACGACACCCACGGGGCCGAGCCCTCCGGCCTGGCCGCGATGACGGCGGCCTCGCTCTCGCTCGCCCAGCGGCTCGCCGACACCACCGGCCAGGGCGAGTTCCGCGAGTCGGTGGTGCGCGGCGAGCACGGCTACGTCGCCACCTACGCGGCCGGCGGCAGCTGCGTGCTGACCCTGCTGGCGCACCCGGACGTCAACGTCGGCCGGCTCCACCTGGAGGCCCGCCGCTGCGCCCGGCGCATCGCCGAGCTGCTCAACGACGCCCTGACGCCCAAGGACCCGCGCGACCCGGGCTGACCGGCCGCCCGACACCGCCGACCGAACACCCCTGATCGACCCACCGCCAACCAGAACCACCCAACAGGAGTTGAACAGAATGACCGACGCAGCAGGCGCACTCAAGCAGGCCATGACCTCCATCGAGGGCGCCATCGGCGCGGCCCTGGTGGACTACAACAGCGGCATGGCGCTCGCCACCCTCGACGGCCCCGGCGGCCTGGACCTCAACGTGGCCGCGGCCGGGAACACCGACGTGGTGCGCGCCAAGATGCGGACCATGGACATGCTCGGCCTGCAGGACGGCATCGAGGACATCCTGATCACGCTGACCAGCCAGTACCACCTGATCCGTCCGCTCGGCGGCCGCACCGGCAAGGGCCTGTTCCTCTACCTCGCGCTGGACAAGAGCCGCGCCAACCTGGCCATGGCCCGCCACCAGCTCACCAGGGTCGAGGCCGACCTGGAGGTCTGACCGGCACCGGCCCGCGAAGGACATTGCGGACGAGGCCCCCGGACGAGGCCCTCGGAAGAAGCCCCGGCGGCGGCTCACGCCCCGCCGGGCTCCGTCCACCGCACCTCCCCGCCCGGCAGCCCCGCACACACCGCCCCCTCCGGGGTCAGCACGCTCCACGGTGCGACCAGCGCGTGCGGCGGTACGGACAGCGCACCGCCCTCCGCGAAGCCCAGCTCCAGGCCGCCGGCCGGGGTGACCCGGGCGGCGCCGACTGTCCGTCCGACCAGCGCCAGCAGGGAGGGGGTCGGCCGGACGGTCAGCGCCGGGAAGAAGTGCTCGACCTCCGACGGCGCGGCGAAGGACGGCGCCGCGAAGCGGAATTCGTGTGCCACCCGTACGGTCACCGGCCCGTCGAGCCGCAGGGCGAGCCCGCCTCCGCCGTTGACCGCCTCGACCCGCCGACCGGTCAGCACCTCAGTGATCGCGTTCTGCATGCTCCCAGTCTTCACCCGCCGGACGGTCCCCAACCGCCTGCCCGCCCACCAGCTCGGCCGGCCCGGCCGCCCGCTCCCGGGCGGCCAGCGCGGCCGCCACCCGGTCCCAGGACGGCCCCCGCAGCGCCCGCGCCTCGGTCGGCGCGCAGAGCCGCCACTCCACCAGCTCCTGCTCCTGCAGCGCGATCGAGCCGAGCAGTTCCTCCGACACCGTGCCGCCGTCGTACAGGTACACCAGGACGGCGGTGTCCCGGCCGCCGTCCGGATTGGCGCCGGGACCGGCCGCCGCCCCGGGCTGCCAGTCCAGCGCCAGCAGCCGTCCGGGCTCGACCTCCCAGCCCAGCTCCTCGCGGATCTCCCGGCGCGCCGCCGTCCGGGGCGTCTCCCGGTCCGCCTCGACCCCGCCGCCCGGCAGCGTCCAGTACTGCTCGTCCGGATCGGACCACGGCCGCAGCCGTACCAGCAGCACCCTCCGGTCGGCGTCCGTGAACAGGGCCCGCGCCTTCGCCCGGATCCGCGGCCGGGTCGCGTAGTAGGTGTCCCGGTCCATCGGCGGCTCCAGTGGCTCCAGCGGCTCCGGTGGCTCCGGCGGCTGCGCGCCGGTCGGTCCCGTCCCGGTCGCCGCCCCCAGGCCCGGCGCGGCGGCCAGCCCGGTGTACTCGGGCACCGGTCCGTCGGCGGCCAGCTCGTACAGGGTGTGCCCGACCGGTCGGCTGTCCTCCAGCTCCAGCGGCCCGGCCGTGCGCGGCGCCCGCAGACAGGCCGTCACGCGGCGGGACAGCCGGGGCGGCAGGGCGTGCGCCGCCTCCTCCGCCGTCAGCCACACCCACCCGCTGACCTCCGCCGCGTCCGGCCGGATCGCCGCCACCTGCTCCGCCGTCAGCGGCTCACCCCAGTACAGGTACGCCACGATCGGCGGGCGGCTCGGGGACAGCGCCCAGTCGACACACGCCAAGGGTCCCAGCCGCGGCGTGAACCCCAGCTCCTCGGCGATCTCCCGCGCCGCCGTCTCCCGCGGAGAGCGGTCGGCGGGCTCCCACCCGCCGCCCGGGACCGCCACCGGGTGCTTCCGGTCGTACGGCAGCCGCACCACCAGCACCCGCCCCTGCCCGTCCGGGAACAGCACCCCGGCCGCCGCCAGAATCCCCCGTCCCGCCCTGTCCGACGTCTCCACCCCGGCTCCTTCCACCACATCGCTCCCCGGGGACGACACCCCCCGCAGACCCGATGGTTCCCGCGCCGACCCTGTGCCGATCACCACCACCGGATGACGTGCCGTCACACGGTGTACATGCCCAGCCGCTGCGACCGCGGCACCCGGTCGCATGCCGTCACCTCAGCTCCGCGAGGGCCCGGGCCGTTGCCCGGGCCATCTGGTCGTCGTGCCGTCCGCTGGAGCCCCGCAGCCGGGCGGCGCCCTCGGCGGCGGCCAGGGCGAGCAGGCCCGGGAGCAGGTCGGTGCTGCGGGCGGCGACCCAGCGGGTGCCCTGGGTGGCCATCCACCACAGGTCGGCGCCCAGGCCCGGTGGGGCTTCGGCGGGTTCGGCGGCGGGTGGCGGGCCGAGGGGGTGGCCGGCCGTGGTGAGCAGTTCGTGGAAGCGCCGGGCGATCAGGTGGTGGCCCTCGGAGCTGGGGTGGAGGCGGTCGACGCTCAGCAGCCCCCGTCGGGCGCACCAGGGCAGGTCGGCGATGTGGAGGTGGATCGCCCGGTGCCGCGCGGTGAGGGCGTGCACCACGGTGTTGACCGCCCGCATCCGTCGGGCCAGCGGCCGGGCGAGCGGTGAGGGGAGCCGGAGCAGCATGCCGGGATCGGGCAGGCAGGCGGTCAGCAACACCGCTCCCGCGCAGGAGAGTTCGCCCAGGGTGGCGTCCAGTTCCATGGTGGTGCGCCGGATGTCGAAGCCGGTCCGCAGGGTGTCGTTGCCGCCGACCAGGACCGCCGCCAACTGCGGCCGGCAGGCCAGTGCCGCCGGGAGCTGGCGTTCCGACAGATCGGCGGTCAGCGCCCCGCTGCACGCCAGCTTGGTGAACTCGACCGTCCGGCCCTCGGGCGCCAGCGATCGGGCGAGGAGCGCGGCCCAGCCGCGCCACCGGGCGTCGACCTGGTCCCCGACCCCTTCCGTCAGCGAGTCCCCGAGCGCGACGAAGCGCAGCAGCTCGCGGGCCGCCGGCCGTTCCTCCGCCGGCCCCTCCTCAGCGGGCCGTTCCTCCGTCGGCCGTTCCTCCGCCGTCCGGTCAGGCCAGGCGTCCAGCACGCTCATTCCGAACCCCTTCCGCCGCAGTAGGATCGGACACCTTCGCCGCGCCGCAGCTCCGCACCCCGTGCGCCGCCAGGAAGGCCTCCACCGCCGTCGGCAAGCCGTACCGCTCGGCCTGAGCCCGGGCGGCGGCCCGCCGTGCCTCCTCCGGCCGGGCCAGCAACTGCCCTACGGCGCGGGCGAATCCGGCCCCGGTGTCGGCGGCGGCCACCCCGGCGGGTCCGATCAGTCCGGGCAGCGCGGAGGAGCGGCTGACCGCGACCGGTGTTCCGCAGGCCAGCGCCTCCATCGCGGCCAGCCCGAAGGTCTCCGCCGGCCCGGGCGCCAGCACCACGTCCGCACTGCCCAGCAGCCCGGCCAGCTCCGCGCGCCCGTCGAGGTGGCCGAGGAAGCGCACCGGCAGCCGCAGCCGCGCGGCCCGGGCGGCCAGCCGCGGCCGCAGTGGACCGGTCCCGGCCACCACCAGGACGGCGGGCAGCCCGCGCGCCCGCAGCCGGGCCATCGCCTCGATCGCGCGCTCGGGCCGTTTCTCCGGGGACAGCCGTGAGCAGAGGACGAGCAGTACGTCCTCCGGCGCCGCGTAGCGGGCCCGCTGCGCCGCGCGGGCGACGGCGGGCAGCGGCCGCATCGCGGTCAGGTCCACCCCGAGCGGGGCCCGGACCAGGTTGGGCACGCCGATCCGGCGGAACTCCGCGGCCGCCCAGTCGGTGGTGCAGAGCACCGAGTCGTAGGCGCGGGCGGTGGCGGCGTTGAGCCGGTCGGCGGCCGCGACGGCGAGCGGGCCGGGCACACCCCAGGTGCGCAGCACCCCGGTGGCACTCTCGTGCGAGACCATCACCGAGCGCACGCCGTGCCGCCGGGCCCAACTTCCCGTCCAGCGCAGGGTCGTGCGGTCGGACACCTCCAGCCGGTCGGGGCTGAGCCGGGTGAGTTCGGCGGCCACCGCGCGCCGGTCGGTGAGCAGCCGGTAGCCGCCGCCGGCCGGCAGTTCCGGGCCGGGCAGGGTGATCACCAGGCCCTGTTCGGTCTCCTCCGCGGAACGCCGCTCGCCGGGCACGATCAGCACCGGCCGGTGCCCGGCGGCCCGGTACCCGGCGCCCAGGTGGCGCAGTGCGGTGCGCAGGCCGCCGGAGACCGGGGTGACGAAGTTGGCGAGCCGCACGATCGTCAAAGGTCCGGTACGGGGGGACTGGGATGTCATGCCGACATCTCCTCCGGCAGCTCCTCGGGCAGCTCCGACGGCAGGACCGGGATCAGGGGCTCGGTCGGAGCCGCCTCCACCACCGGGGGAAGGGAGGCGGGCAGGCCACCGTGCTCGGCCAGCACCTCGGCGTAGTGCCGCAGCAGGAGGTCCCCGACCGCCTCCCAGGTCCGGACGGTCACCTCGGAGCGCCCCGCCTGCCCGTACGCGGCGCGCCGGGCCGGTTCGGCGGCCAGCGCGGCCACCGCCCGGGCGACCGCCGCGCCGTCCCGGGGCGGCACCAGCAGTCCGGTGCGGTGGTGGGCGACCAGGTCGAGCGGGCCGCCGGCCGCCGGACCGATCACCGGCACGCCGCTGGCCATCGCCTCCTGGATGGTCTGGCAGAAGGTCTCCAGCGGGCCGGTGTGCACGAACACGTCCAGGGTGGCGAAACAGCGGGCCAGTTCCTCCCCGGTGCGGCGGCCGAGGAACACCGCGCCGGGCATGGACGCCCTCAGCCCGGGCGCCGACGGCCCGTCCCCGACCACCACCACCCGCACCCCGGGCAGGGCGGAGGCGGCCGCCAGCAGGTCGACGCGCTTCTCGGGGGCCAGCCGTCCGACGTACCCGACCAGCACCTCCCCGCCCGGGGCGAGCGCCCGGTGCAGCGCCTCGTCGCGGTGGCGCGGGTGGAAGCGCACCGAGTCGACCCCGCGCGGCCACAACTGCACCCGGGGCACCCCGTGCGCGGTCAGGTCCTGTGCGGCCGGGGTGGACGGCGCCAGGGTACGGGCGGCGGCCCGGTGCACGGCCCGGATCCGCCGCCAGGCCGCGGCCTCCCCGAGGCCCCGCCCGGCGCGGTAGGCGTGGGCGTACCCGGCGAGGTCGGTCTGGTACACGGCGACGGCGGGCACCTTGAGCCGGGCCGCGACCTGCATCCCGCGTGCCCCGAGCACGAACGGGCTGGCCAGGTGGACGATGTCCGGCCGGTGCCCGGCGAGCGCGGCCGTCAGCTGCCGGCTCGGCAGCGCGATCCGCACCTGCGGGTAGCCCGGAAGCGGCAACGAGGGGATGTGCACCACGGGTATCCGCTCCGCCTCGGCCCCGGAGCCGAAGCTCCGGGACGGGCACTGGGCGCCACGGGCCGGGGCGGGGGTGACGACGAGGGGCCGGTGGCCCCGGCGGACCAGGTGCTCGGCCGTCCGCAGCACGCTGTGGGCGACTCCGTTTACCTCGGGCGGGAAGGATTCGGTGACGATGGCGACGCGCATGCCCGTGTTGTGTCCGCGCCCGGCGTGCACCCGGCCAAAGGGATCTGTCGTACAAGCGAACGCGGGTCGGCGATTTGCACCACCGACCCGCGCATCGAGCGCTGTCCGAACCTCAGGACGATCCGGCCGTCTCCTTGAGCTCCGCGTACGGCGCGAGCTTGCGGATCGACTCGATGCTCTTCAGGCAGTCGTCCTTGCTCTCCTGCGGGTCGCCGGTCACCACGATGGACCCGTTGCTCGCCTTGAGCCGGAACCGGTGCATCCCGCTCTCGTCCTTGTACAGCTCGAATTTTCCAGCCATGCCAGTCGACACCTCTCGCTCGGGTAACCCCCTCGCACCGCACGGTAGGTCCAACCCCGTTGCGCCGCCCGCCGGGTGAGGCATCCGAGTCAGCGGGCCCCTGACCACCTGAGCCGTTCGGGTCAGGTGGTGCTCGCGAACCCGGCGCACATCCGGCGCACATCCGGCCGGGGGCAGTGCACCCCGTTGTGGGGTAACGCCGCCCGGTCGTCTACCGGGCCTTGCCGAGCGACCGGGCGACACGGTGCACGAAAGAGGCCTGGGCCTCACCGCGAACGGTGAGACCCAGGCCTTCCGCCTGCGTGCCGCAATCGCGGGCCGTCAGCCGGTAGCCGTGAGGACGTCCAGGAATCGGGCGTGGTCGACCGAGACCGAGATCCGCGTCCGGGTGCCGGCCGCCGGACGTGCACCCCAGGCGCCGCGCTCGCGGTACACCTCGACCTCGCGGAACGCGCAGACGGATTCGTCGAGGGCCACGGCCGCCGCGAGCGGGTCGTGAAAGGCCTTGCCGGCGCGGCGCTTGGCCAGGTAGACCCCCATGCCCTCCCGCACGAGCGCCATCCCGGGTGTGAGCCGCCGCGCCGACAGGGCGGCGTGCATCGCGCCGTCGTAGACGACGCCGTGGCAGACGTTCTTCGAGACGAGCACCCGCTCACCGACGTGGGGCGATTCCAGCAGCTTCAACGCGGCGGCCGGAGCGCCGTCGAAGTTGAACGTCGGGCAGGTCTCGCGTCCCTCGAATTTGGGGAGACGGTGTTCGGGCGGGACGACGGAGTCGCCGGCGAAGCCGCCCTGCGCGACCCAGCGGGCGATGCGCACGTCCGGTTCCCGCTCCACGAGCACGCCGGGATTCTTCGGCGGCGCCCCCGTGAGCAGCGTCGCGTCCCCGCTGGAGAAGGCGTCCCTCAGCAGCTGCCAGGCCTCGGCATCGGGTTCGCGAGCCGGAACCTTGCCAAGCCATCGGCGGTGGAAGCCCGACACCGGCTTCACGTCGGCGCCGGGCCGGTACGCGCCGACCGGCGCGCTCACCCCGAGGCGCCCGAGCAGGTGCTTGACGATGCCGACCTGCTCATCCGATCCGGGCATGACCGTCACGGCCACCAGGCGTGCCCACGGATGGGTCGCGAGGGCGCACAGGGTGAAGACGTCGTCGGGGTCTCCGGTCTCCATGTCGAACACGATCGGGATTGCCATGCCCGCGACCGTACCGATCCGACAGTGCGTCACCAACGGAATATCGGCGCATCGAACCAGCCCGGCAGCTCCGGTACACCGCGCGCCTGGTCACCGCCCGTGGCGTGGCCGTGCCGGCCGGCACGGCCACGTGACGTTCAGCGCTCCCGCAGGCCCGGGGCGACCTCGCGCAGCCGCATCGCGCTGATCGCGCCGGCGCGCACCAGGACCGGCACCTCGCCGGTGACGTCGACGATCGAGGACGGCACCGCGGCTTCGGTGGGCCCGCCGTCCAGGTAGACGGCGACAGCGTCGCCGAGCATGCCCTGGGCGGAGCCGCAGTCCTGCGGGGACGGCTTACCGGTCAGGTTCGCGCTGGAGACGGCCAGCGGTCCGGTCGCCCTGAGCAGGTCGAGGGCGACCGGGTGGTCGGGCATGCGCACGGCGACCGTTCCCGAGGTGTCGCCGAGGTCCCAGGCGAGCGACGGCTTGTGGCGGGCGACCACGGTCAGCCCGCCCGGCCAGAACGCGGCCACCAACTCCCGCGCGACCTGCGGCAGGTCGTCCACCAGGGCGTCCAGATCGGCCAAGGAGCCGACCAGCACCGGAGAGGGCATGTTCCGTCCGCGTCCCTTGGCCTCCAGCAGCCGGGCGACGGCCGCCGGTGCGAAGGCGTCGGCTCCGATGCCGTACACGGTGTCGGTGGGCAGGACGACCAGTTCACCGCGCCGTACCGCCGCCACCGCCTCGCGCAGACCCGCGGCACGCTCCGCTGGCTTCGAGCAGTTGAAAGCAGACATCCATCCTCCATCCTGGCCGGCCCGATCCCGCGGCCCTTGCCGGACGGGCGTCGCCAGAAGGTTATCGTTGCGCCGCTCGGCCTGGTCCCCGGCGACGGCCCGGACGCGATGCGGCGCACGACCTGCGCGCGGCGCCGGGCCTGTTCACTGCTGACCGGCATCCACAGAACGCGTGCCGGGCCCGTCGGAGCGGGCCCCGGCGGTCCGCGGCGGCTGCCGGGCGCCGTGGGGGCGTGTGCACTCGGCAGACGCGGGAGTTCCCCACTCAGCCGCGTGCGGCGTCGGGTTCGGCCAGGCGCAGCGCGGTCTCCTCCAGCCCGGTGCTGTGGGAACCCTTCACCAGCACCACGTCGCCGGGCTTCAGGTACGCCAGCAGCAGGTCCAGGGCGGCGTCGCGGTCGGGGACCAGCGTGGCGTTGACGCCGCCTTCGGCAGCCGTGGCGTGGACCAGGGCGGCATCCTGGTCGCCGACCGCGATCAGGTGGTGGATGCCGCTGTCGGCGACGAGCCGGCCGAGCCGCGCGTGGTGGTCCCCGGACTGCGCGCCGAGTTCGCGCATCTCGCCCAGCACCGCGACCGTCCTTCGCCCACCGGCGATGGCGGTCAGTGCCGCGAGGGCGGCGGCCATGGATTCCGGGTTGGCGTTGAACGCGTCGTCGATGACCGTCACGCCGTCGGGGCGGTCAGTGATGTCCATCCGGCCGGGCGTCAGCTGCCGGGCGCCGGCCAGCGCGTCGGCGGTCTGCCGCAGGCTCGCGCCCAGTCCGACGGCCACCGCGGCGGCTGCGGTGGCGTTGGAGACGTGGTGGGCGCCGTGCAGCCCCAGCTTCACGGGGGCGCTCTGGCCGCGGTACGTGAGGGTGAACGACGGCCGGCCTGCGGCGTCCAGTTCGATGCCGCAGGCGCGGACGTCCCCGGTCTTGATGCCGAAGGTCAGGACGGGCGCGACGGTGCGGGGGGCCATCGACATGACGTAGGGGTCGTCGGCGTTGAGCACCGCCAGGCCGTCGGCGGGCAGGGCCTCGACGAGTTCGCCCTTCGCGGCGGCGATCGACTCCTTCCCGCCGCCGAACTCGCCCACGTGCGCGGTCCCGACGTTCAGCACCAGGCCGACCTTCGGCGGGACGATCCCCGTCAGGTACTTGATGTGCCCGGCACCGCGCGCTCCCATCTCCAGCACCAGCAGGCGGGTGTCCTCGTCCGCCCGGAAGACGGTCAGCGGCAGGCCGATCTCGCCGTTGTACGACAGCGGGGTTGCCACCGTGGTGTCGATGGTCTCCAGCACTTGGGCCAGCAGGTCCTTGGTGCTGGTCTTTCCGGCCGAGCCGGTCAGCCCGATCACGGTCGGTGCCTTCAGCCGGTCGAGCACCGCGCGGGCCAGCGCGCCCATCGCGTCCTGGACGTCCGCCACCACGATCGCCGGCACCCCGACCGGCCGGGCCGCCAGCACGCCCGTCGCCCCGGCGCGGACAGCGGCCTCGGCGAACCGGTGCCCGTCCGTGTGCTCGCCCGGCAGCGCGATGAACAGCGCTCCCGGTTCCACCAGCCGCGAGTCGATGACCCCGGGCCGGTCCACCACCGCGACCGGATCGACGACGTCGTGCAGGGCGCCCCCGACGGCCTGGGCGATCTCGTGCAGGGTCATGGGGACCACGTTGGGCTCCGATCCGTCGGCACGTCCCCGCCCCTCGTTTCGGGCCAGGGGGTGCGTTCGACGCTAACGGCTGCCCCGCACGGCGTGCGTGAGTCACCGGTTCGTGTCGCCGAGGTCCGCGCTGCGGACCACGGGCGGCATCAGGTGCGCGGCGTCGGTCGCCACTGGAAGTGTGCGGGCGGCCGGGTGAGGGACGGCGTGCACGGATGGTGAGCAGGGAAAACATGGCGGTCTTGGAACCGGATGCCTGGAGGATCCCCGAATGAGAGCCCAATCCGTCCCGCGTCGCAGCGCCGTGGTGCGTTCCGCCGTTCTGCTGCTGCTGACGACCTCGACGGCGGCCTGCGCGGCCGGCCCCGATGCGGAGACGTACCGGATCGCGCCGGACAACGTCAACGCCGACATCGGTGACCTCGAACTGCGCGACGTACGACTGGTCGCGGGCCCCGGCGGTAGCGGGTCCGCCACGCTGGCGGCGTACATCCTCAACCCGGGCGCGGAACCCGACACCCTGACGGCGGTCAGCCTGGCGGGCGCCGGCAGTGCACCGGCGGGGGGAGGTGGGGCGGGCATCACCCTCCCGCCCGGGGAGCCGGTCCTGGTGGGAGCACCGGGGCAACCCGAGGTGCAGGTCCCGGGCAACGTCAGCCCCGGCACTTACGAGCTGGTCACCTTCACCTTCGCCCGTGCGGGGCGTGGCACGGTCAACGCCTTCGTTGTCAGCGCGGCCTCGCCGTCCCCCGGGGGAGGCGTCGCATCGCAGACTCCCGGCTCCCCCTCGCCCACCGCGGGCACGACGTCGGGTGCCTCGCCGTCCCTGGCCCCCGGAGGCGGCGCGCCCACCGCGGAGCGCTCCGCCCTGCCCACGGAAACCGCCTCCGGCGCCGCGAGCCCCGCCGCCCGGAGCAGGCAGCCCTGACCGCGCCTCATGATCGCAGGCTCCTGTCCGCCCTCGGCCGCCGCGCCGGGCGGGGCACCCTTCCGAGGCCGGCCTACTCCGCCGGCGACGCAAGGGGCAGCGCGAGCGGCCGACGATCGAGAACGCTGTTTCGTACCTGCGCCGCCGGTCAGGCGGCGGGCGTGGTTCCGTACGAGCCGGAGCAGCGCGTGGTGTTCGCCGCGCTGCGGTCCGGATGGCTGTTGCGGACGCTCCAGGAGCGGGCGAACTCGTGCAGCGCCGCGACCGCGGCCGGGGCGAGGGCGTGTTCGTCGACCGACGTGCCGGCCGGCCCGGAAGTCCGCGACGGCGGCGGCCGGGGCCGCCTTGTTCGCCCGGCCCGCCTCCTCGGCGACCTGCCCGGCCACGACCGCCCACGCGCGCCCCGGAGCGAGGACCCTGCGCGTCGGGGCCGCGGCCTTCCTCCACTTGTCACACGTGGTGCGGACGCTCCATAACACGATGTGATGGTGAGCTGGGATCTTCTGTGAGGCCGTCCGGTCGGTCAATCTCCTCCCACGCATGAAATGTCACATCATGCATGGAGGAGAAGTGAGACACGCAAGGATCGGGCTGGCCCTCGGCGCGGCCCTGGGGCTGGTGTCGGTTGCCGGCTGTACGGGCGGCGGTGGCGGCGCCGCGGGGGCGAACGCGGTAGCGGTGAAGGGTGGCACGCTGCACGTGCTGTCCACCCTTGACCTGGAGCACCTGGACCCGGCGCGCAACTACGTCACGTCCTCCGAGGACGTGAGCCGGTTGATCTACCGGACACTGACCACCTTCGCCGCCGCGCCCGGACAGGCGGGCGGGAAGGTCGTGCCGGACCTGGCCACCGACACCGGCCGCCCCAGTGACGGCGCGAAGACCTGGACCTTCACCCTCAAGCCCGGAGCGAAGTTCGAGGACGGCCGACCGATCGCCAGTAGGGACGTCAAGTACGGGGTGGAGCGAACCTTCGCCGCCGAGCTTCCTGAAGGGCCGCCGTATGCCCGGATGTGGTTGGCGGGTGGCGAGGGCTACAAGGGGCCGTACAAGGATCCGGCCGGGCTGGCCTCGATCGAGACCCCGGACGACAGCACCGTCGTCTTCCACCTCAACCGCCCGGTGGCCGACTTCGGCTCGGCGGTGTCGCTGCCGATGTTCGCTCCGGTGCCGCAGGACAAGGACACCGGCGTCACCTACGACTCCAGGCCGTTCTCCTCCGGCCCCTACAAGATCGACAGCTTCGATCCCAAGAAGCAGCTCACCCTGGTCCGCAACACCAACTGGGATCCGGCCACCGACACCGTCCGCAAGGGACTGCCCGACAAGGTCGTCATCGACCTGGGCCTGGACACGGCGGTGGTCGACCAGCGGCTGATCGCCGGACAGGGGGAGGACGCGAACGCCGTCGCGATGGAGCCCATCGGCCCGGCATCGGTGGGGCGGGTGCTGACCGATCCGCAGCTGAAGAGCCGGCTGGTCACGGGCGACTCGATCAACACCCGGTACCTGAGCATCAACACCAGGCACAAGCCGCTGGACGACGTTCGCGTGCGCCAGGCCATCGCCTACGCGCTGGACAAGGACGCCCTGCGCACCACCCGCGGCGGGCCGATCGCCGGCGACCTGGCGACCAGCCTGCTGCCGCCGTCCCTCGGCTACCGGACCGAGGACCCCTACCCGAGCAAGGACGGCAGGGGCGATCCGGACAGGGCCAGGGCGCTGCTCGCCGAGGCGGGCCACGCCTCCGACCTCACCCTGACCCTCGACGCGCCCGCCTCGGCGGCCGGCAAGGCGCAGGCCGAGGCGGTGCAGGCCTCGCTCGGCCGGGCGGGCATCAGCGTGAAGATCAACGAGATCAGCTCCTCCGCCTTCTACAGCACGGTCGGCAACACCTCCCAGGAACACGACCTGGTGATCGCCGGGTGGTCCCCGGACTGGCCGGGCGCATCGACCTACCTGCCGATCGTCTTCGACGGTCGGCTGATCACCAGCCAGGGCAACAACGACTACGCGCAGTACGACTCCCCGGCCGTGGAGGCTCAGATCGACAAGATCGCCGCGATCGGCGACCCGGCGGCGGCCCAGGCGGCGTACGGGCAGCTCGCCCAGCAGATCATGCAGGACGCCCCGGTGGTGCCGTTCCTGTGGGACAAGGCGCCGATCCTGGTCGGCGGGAACGTCGCGGGCGCGTACGGGCACGTCGCCTATGTCGGCCGGCTCGACCTGGTCTCCCTGGGGCTGCGCAAGTGACCGTGATCCGAAAGCTGGCGTCCCAGCGGTCGGCGGCCCTGGCGCTCGCCGTGGTGGCCGGGTTGGTCCTGCTCGCGGTGGCCGCGCCGCTGATCACCTGGATCGCCGGAAGCTCGCCGACCGCCTTCCACGGTGATGCCGTGGACCCGGGGCTCGGTGGCCTGCCGCGCGGTGCCGCCGGCGGGATCAGCGCCCGGCACTGGCTGGGCGTGGAGCCGGTCAACGGCCGGGACGTGCTGGCCCGGGTGGTGTACGGCGCACAGGTGTCACTGCTGATCGCGGTGCTCGCCACCGTGCTGTCGGTACTGCTGGGAACGGCGCTGGGCCTGGTCGCCGGCTTCTTCGGCGGCTGGGTCGACACCGTGATCGGGCGCACCATGGACCTGCTGCTGTCCTTCCCCAGCCTGATCTTCATGATCGCGCTGATCTCCGCCGCGCCCGGCACGGACCGCCGGCTTCTGCTGGTCGTGGTGCTCGGCTTCTTCGGCTGGCCGTATGTCGGGCGGATCGTGCGCGGGCAGGCGATGGTGCTCGCCCGGGGCGAGTTCGTGGCGGCGGCCCGGGTGCTCGGGGCCTCCCGGCGGGCGCTGCTGGTGCGCGAGGTGCTGCCGAACCTGACCGGGCCGGTGCTGGTGGTGGCGACCATGTCGATCCCCGGCTACATCGCGACCGAGGCGGGCCTGTCGTTCCTCGGCGTGGGTGTCCAGGCCCCCACCCCGTCCTGGGGGCAGATGATCGCCACCGCAGTGCCCTGGTACGCCTCCGACCCCGCCTACTTCCTCATCCCCGGCGTCTTCCTGTTCGTCACCGTGCTCGCCTTCAACGTGCTCGGCGACGCCGTCCGCGACGCGCTCGACCCCCGGAGCCAGCGACGATGATCCTCTACCTGCTGCGCAGACTGGCCGTCACGGCGGCCATCCTGCTGGTGATCTGCGCCGCCACCTTCGCCATCTTCTACCTGATGCCCGCCGACCCCGCCCAGGGCGCCTGCGGCAAGGCGTGCAGCCCGGAGCGGATCACGGAGATCCGCACCACCCTCGGGCTGAACCACTCGCCGCTCACCCAGTTCGGCGACTACCTGACCGGCATCGTCTCGGGGCGCACCTACGGCACTGGCGAGCACGCCGTCAACTGCCCCTTCCCGTGCCTGGGGTTCAGCTTCCAGACCAACCAGCCGGTGTGGCAGATGCTCACCAGCCGGCTGCCCGCCAGCTTCTCGATCGCCGTCGGGGCCGCCGTGCTGTGGCTCGCCGTCGGAGTGGCGGCCGGCGTGGTGTCCGCGCTGAGGTGCGGAAGCCTGTGGGACCGGGCCGCGATGACGGCCGCCCTCGGCGGTGTGTCGCTGCCGATCTACTTCACCGCCCTGGTGCTGCAGTACCTGCTGGTGGTGCAGCTCGACCTGCTGCCCTACCCGCAGGTCGTGCCGCTCACCGCCGATCCGGTGGGCTGGGCGCAGTCGATGGTGATGCCCTGGATCACCCTCGCCATGCTGTACGCCGGGATCTACGCCAGGGTCACCCGCGGCGAGATGCTGGAGAGCCTCGGCCGGAACTACGTCCGCACCGCCCGCGCCAAGGGCCTGCCCGAGATCACGGTCGTGCGGCGGCACGCCCTGCGGCCCGCCCTGATGCCGATCGTGACGATCTTCGGCATGGACCTGGGCGCGCTGCTCGGCGGCGCACTGATCACCGAGTCCGTCTTCGGCCTGCCGGGTGTCGGCAAGCTCGCGGCCGATGCCATCTCCTCCGCCGACCAGCCCGTGATCCTCGGCGTGACGCTGTTCGCGGCCTCCTTCGTGGTGCTCGCCAACCTGCTGGTGGACCTGGTCTACGCCGTCCTCGACCCGAGAGTGAGGGCCGTCGGATGACCCTGCTGACCGTACGTGACCTGGCTGTGGAGTTCCGCTCCGGCGTCCGCGCCGTGGACGGCCTCGACCTCGACCTGGACACCGGCCGAGTACTCGGCGTGGTCGGCGAGTCCGGCAGCGGCAAGTCCGTCACCAGCCTCGCCGTCCTCGGCCTGCTGCGCGACGCCCAGGTCAGCGGCGAGATCCGCTTCGACGGGCAGGAGCTGACCGCGCTCGACCGGCGCGCACTGCGCCGGCTGCGCGGCAACCGGATCGCCATGATCTTCCAGGACCCGCTGTCCTGCCTCAACCCGTACTACTCGGTGGCGTTCCAGATCGCCGAGGCGTACCGCGCCCACCACCGTGCCGGACGCAAACAGGCGCACCGGGTCGCGGTGCGCATGCTGGACCGGGTCGGCATCCCCGAACCGGAACGGCGCGCCCGCTGCTACCCGCACGAGTTCTCCGGCGGCATGCGCCAGCGGGTGATGATCGCGATGGCGCTCTGCCTGGAACCGGACCTGCTGATCGCCGACGAACCGACCACCGCGCTGGACGTCACCGTGCAGGCACAGATCCTCCAACTGCTGCGCGAGCTGCGGGAGGAGGCCGGCACGGCGATCATGCTGATCACCCACGACATGGGCGTGGTCGCCGGACTGGCCGACCAGGTCGTGGTGATGCACCAGGGTCGCGCGGTCGAGCGCGGCCCGGTCCGGGACGTCTTCCACCGCCCACAGGAGCCGTACACCCGAGGCCTGCTGGCCTGTGTTCCGCGCATCGACGGGCCCCTGCCCGACCGGCTGCCCACCCTCGGGGCGATCACATGAAGGAGCGAGCCATCAGGAGGGGCACCGTGGACGAGGACGACCAGCGTGACGAGCGGGCAGCCGACCGCAGCCCCCTGCTGGAGGTGCGGAACCTGGTCAAGCGGTTCCCGGTACGCCACGGCCTGACCCAGCGGTTGGCCGGTCACGTCGCGGCCGTCGACGGCGTCTCCCTGACCGTCGGGCCCGGAGAAACCCTCGGTCTGGTCGGCGAATCCGGCTGCGGCAAGTCCACCGTCGCCAAGCTGATCACCCGCCTGGAGCGCCCCACTTCGGGCAGCATCCACTTCGCCGGGCGCGACCTCGCCGGGCTGAACGAGACGGCTCTGCGCCCGCTCCGGCGCGACCTGCAGATGGTCTTCCAGGACCCCTTCTCCTCCCTCAACCCCCGACACACCGTCCGGCAGATCCTCGCCGGTGCCTACCGCTACCAGGGCCTGGAGCCCGACCAACCGGCCGAGGAACTGCTCGCCCGGGTTGGGTTGGAGGCCGGGCACGCCGACCGGCACCCGCACGAGTTCTCCGGCGACCAGGCCCAACGCATCGGAATCGCAAGGGCGTTGGCCCTGCGGCCGAAGCTGGTGGTGTGCGATGAGCCGGTCTCGGCACTCGACGTGTCGGTCCAGGCGCAGATCCTCAACCTGCTCAGGGACCTCCAGGACGAGTACGGGCTGAGCTACCTGTTCATCGCGCACGACCTCGGCGCCGTGCGCCAGATCAGCACCCGGATTGCCGTGATGTACCTCGGCTCGGTCGTCGAAACCGCCGACCGCGACACCCTGTTCGCCCAACCCGCGCACCCGTACACCCACGCGCTGCTGTCCGCCGTGCCCCTGCCCGACCCGGACCTGGAGGCCTCCCGGGAGCGGATCGTGCTCCACGGCGACCTGCCCAGTCCGCTGGACCCGCCCAGCGGCTGCCGCTTCCGCACCCGTTGCCTCAAGGCCGACGAACTCTGCGCCGCCGAACGCCCGCAGCTGCGGACGATCGCGCCCGGACAGCAGGTCGCCTGCCACTACCCCGAGAGGACGCCGTGATCCGCGCCCAGTACCGGCTGCCCGGCCTCGCCGTGACCGACCACGTCTTCACCGTGCCGCTCGACCACGCCGAACCCGGACAGAGAACGATCGAGGTGTTCGCGCGGGAGGTCGTCGACCCGGCACGGGCCCACGACCCGCTGCCCTGGCTGCTCTACCTCCAGGGCGGTCCGGGCGGAAAGTCGCCCCGTCCGCTGAACGCCACGGCCGGCTGGCTGGGCCATGCGCTCAGGACTCACCGGGTGCTTCTGCTGGACCAGCGTGGCACCGGCCGCTCCACCCCGATCACCGCTCGCGCGGCGGAGCGGTTCGGTTCCGGTAGTGGACTGGCCCACCACCTCGCCCGCTTCCGCGCGGACTCGATCGTCGCCGACGCCGAACTGATTCGCCGCCAGCTGTGCGGCGAGGGCGAACGCTGGGAGACCCTCGGGCAGAGCTACGGCGGATTCGTCACCCTCAGCTACCTCTCCTTCGCTCCCGAAGGCCTGCGCGCCTGCTACGTCACCGGCGGCCTGCCCGGCCTCGACGCCGCCGCCGATGACGTCTACGCCGCCACCTATCCCCGCGTGCGCGACAAGGTGAACACCTACTACGCGCGCTACCCGCAGGACCGGCCGCTCGTCCGCCGGATCGCCGACCGGCTCGCTCAGCGTGCCGCGCGACTGCCCGACGGCGATCGGCTGACAGTCCGGCGCCTGCGCACCCTGGGTCTGGTGCTCGGCATGGGCGACGGCTTCGAACGCCTGCACTGGCTCCTCGACCAGGCCCTCGAATCGGACGGCGAGCTCGCGGCCACCTTCCTGCACCAGGTGGCGAACCTGACCGGCTTCACGGACAACCCGCTCTTCGCGGTCCTCCAGGAGACCATCTACGGCCACCCGGGCGCAGCCACCGGCTGGGCCGCCGCCCGGGCCATGGCCGACCGCCCCGAGTTCGCCGAGGACGCCGACCCGCTGCTGTTCACCGGCGAGATGTTCTACCCGTGGATGTTCGAGGAGATCGCCGGGCTGCGCCCGTTCGCCGAGGCCGTCCACCTGCTCGCCGAACGCACCGACTGGACCGCCCTGTACGACCCGGTCCGGCTCGCCGCCAACCGGGTTCCGGTCGCCGCAGCCGTCTACCACGACGACATGTACGTCGACGCCGGCCTGTCGCTCGGCACCGCCCGCGCGGTCGGCTCCCTGCGCACCTGGGTCACCAACGAGTGGGAGCACGACGGGGTCACCGCCTCCGGCGACCGCGTCCTCGCCCGCCTGATGGACCTCGCCGCCGACCGCGCCTGATCCCCCACCACCCCACACCTGCCGTAGGGAAGGAACGAAGAGATGAGACTCCGGTCCCTCGCCGCCGCCCTGGCCGCGACGCTCCCGCTGGTCGCCGCCACCCCGGCCCTGGCGGACACCGCCCAGCCCACCACCACCGCGCCGGCCTCCGACTGCGCCCTGCCCGGGAAGACCGGCTGGACGGACGAGGGCCACAACACCGACCACACACAGTTCCAGCAGCCGTTCGGCACCAAACACGTGCTGATGCTCTTCGTCGACTTCCCGGACGCGCCGGCCGCCGGCTCCCTGGACGACTACTACCGCGCACTCGCCCCCGCGCAGGAGTGGATGGAGCAGGACTCCTACGGCCGGGTCCGGCTCGACATCGATCCGCTGAAGCGGTGGATCACCATGCCGCAGGCCTCGGCCACCTACGGATTCCAACGAGGCATCACCTTCGAGCAACAGGAGCTGTACGTGAAGCAGGCCGTCCAGGCCGCCGCCCCGTACGCGGACTTCTCGAAGTACGACATGCTCTACATCGTCCCCACCAAGTCCGCCTCCGCGATCAGCTTCTCACCCACCTACCTCTACGACCCGACCACCGCCGGCATCACCGTCAACGGCACCCGGATCAAGTGGGCGATCACCTTCGGCCAGGACATGTACCACTGGGGCTACAAGGTCGCCGACCACGAGACCTCCCACACCTTCGGCCTGCCCGACCTCTACGCCTTCACCGGCACCGACGTGCACCGCTACGTGGGCGGTTGGGACCTGATGGGCAACATCGCCGGCCCGGCCCCGCAGCACATCGGCTGGGAGCGCTGGAAGTTCGGCTGGATCGACGACCGCCAGGTCGCCTGCCTGCCCGCCACCGGCAGCCGGACCGTCCGCCTGAAGGCCGTCGAACGGCCCGGCGGCACCAAGATCGCCGTGGTGAGGACCGGCGGCACGACCGCGTACGTGGCGGAGTCCCGCCGGGCCGTCGGTGCGGACGACACGGCCTGCTCCACCGGCGTGCTCATCTACAAGGTCGACACCTCGACCCAGACCGGCTACGGACCCGTCCAGGTGGTCAACGGGAACCCGGGCGCCACGGCGCCGGCCGGCTGCGCCGCCCTCGACATGGCCGCCTACCAGCCCGGCCGGTCCTTCACCGACCCCGCCACGGGGGTGCGGATCGACGTCCTGCGCCGCGGACCGGTGTCCGACACCATCCGGGTCACCAAGCAGTGAATCGGGTGTGACCACCCAGCAGTCGGCGGCTGGGACCTCATGGGGGAGGATCTCCGGCCCCGCCCCGTCCCACTTCGGCTGGGAGGCCTGGAAGTTCGGCTGGATCACCGACAGCCAGGTGTCCTGTCTGGACACGGCGAACACCTACGCCACCACCCTGACCGGACTGGAGTACGGCGGGAACGGCTACCGGCCGGCTGTCATCAAGACCGGCGCCACCACCGCCTACGTCGCCGAGTCCCGCAAGGTCGCCGACAACGACTCCAACGCCTGCGCCACCGGTGTCCTCATCTACGAGGTCGACACCTCCACCACCACTGGCAACGGGCCGATCCAGGTGGTCACCAACCCCGACGCCGCCGCACCCACCGGGAACTGCACCGCGCTGGACATGCAGACCTGGCAGCCCGGCCAGTGGTTCCAGGACGACACGGCCCGCATCCGGATCTACGTCAACGCCTCCGACGCGGCCACCGACACCGTCTGGACCTACAAGTGGTGACCGCGTAGCACCGGAACGGCACACGAGCGGTGCGGCCGACACGACATCGCGTCGACCGCACCGCCACGGTGCCGCGCCGCACGGGTCATGCCGAGGCCGGCGCCGTGGCTCCCTGGCGCTCAAGCCAGCTCTGGTAGACCGCGCTGCGAGCGGCTGCCGTCCAGTACGCCTCGGTGACGGTCTGCACGAGCGAGGGACGCAGCGACGCCAGCGGTCCCTCCTCGTGCCAGGCGAGCACATGCCGGTACCAGAGCGGATTGCCGACGATCGGCCGTACGGCGATGCCCGGCACCTCCTCGAAGGTGGCCTGGCAGAAGCTCACCGCGTGGCCGCCGCGGACGAGGTCCAGGACGAGCCGACCTTCCACCTCGTGGACGACACGAAGGCGACGGCCCAGGACGAGCAAGGTCCTGGACCAGTACTCACGGATCCGGTCGTTGTCCGGCCGAGGAGCGGCCCAGTCCTCGCCTTCGAGATCCTCCAGCGCAACCTCCTCCAGCGCCGCAAGCGGATGAGCCGCGGGCAGCGCCACGAAAAGCGGTTCGGTGGCTATCGGTTCGCCGGCGACCCCTGCGGGAAGCGCAAGCTCGTACCCGGGGCTGTCGCCCACCACGGCCGCTTCGAGCCGGCCGCCCGCGACGGCCTCGACGAGCGGGACGGGGCACCCCTGCCCCCGCGTGCTGATCTCGGCCTCCGGATGGTGCGACCTGATCGCGGTGATCAACCCGCCGAGTAGCGGAGCGTTGACGGAGCCGAGCCGGAAACGATGCTGTGACCAGCCCGCCTGCGGGGCGAGAGTGGCGACCTCCAGCAGTTCGTCGACGGTCGGCAGCACCGCCCGTGCCCGGCTGAGGACCTCCTCCCCGAATGCGGTCGGAATGACGCCCGACTGCGCGCGGCTGAACAGCTCCCCTCCGAGCGCCCGCTCGATCCGCGCCAACTGCGCACTGAGGCCGGGCTGGGTCAGCCGCAACGACGCGGCGGCCCGCGTCAGACTGCCGCAGTCCGCGATGCTGCAGATGATCCGGAGGTGCCGGAATTCGAGCTCCATGGCGAGATGGTATGGAGATCAAGCCCACTTCAACAGATGCTTGGCGGTAACGGACCAGCCACCGCCGGTCTGCGCCGGACTGCTCGCGTCGGCCGTTGCACGGGCCCGCCCGGCGGCGACCCGGGCCGCCACCGGGCGGGCACCGCCGTCGGCGCAGCGGTCCTACGGCTGCCTCAGCGCACCGGGCCGCCGTTGGACGCCCACCGAGCCGGGGTGACGGCCGAAGTGGCGGAGCATCAGGTCCAACAGCGAGCCGCCGCCATCGGCCGGGTGGGCCGGCCTCCGAGTTCAACCTGAGCGTGAGACGCGTCACATCTCCTTGTCGTACGTGTGATGGTTTGTTTACATTTCCTCTCGTTCGTCCCCACACGAACCCCACTCTCCGGAACGCCGAATCCTGTCGCCGGGCCGAGCGGGCACCGCGCAACACCAGCATCACGGCAGGAGCGGGGGAACCACAGGTAAGTCGCGCTGCCCGGACTGGTCCGGGCGGCGCTAGGGGTGAGGTCGCGCTTGGCGCGGCCGGGCAACTCCAGCCCGAACCCGACAGCTCACCTCGTAGGCGTGGGAGAGGAAACACCGCATGTCTGCGAACAGTCGATTCGGCCTGTCCGGCCCGATCGCCCGCCGGTTCAAGGGCGCCGTCGCCGCCGCCGTCATGGCCGGCGTCACCATCGCCGTCCCCGTCGTCTCCGCCGGCTCGGCGGAAGCCGCCACCGCCAACAGCCCCGCCGCCCTGCAGAAGCTGGCCGCGAAGATCGTGCCGGCCAACCAGCTGGCCTCGTTCGACCAGATCATCTCTCATGAGAGCGGCTGGAGGATCAACGCCACCAACCCCAGCTCCGGCTCCTACGGTCTGCCGCAGGCCCTTCCCGCCAGCAAGATGGCGTCGGCGGGATCCGACTGGCGAACCAACCCCAGCACCCAGCTGCGCTGGGCGCTGAAGTACATGAACGGCCGCTACGGCAGCCCGAACCAGGCGTGGGTCTTCTGGCAGAACCACCACTGGTACTGATCCTCGTGGCCGCAGGGTCGTGTCATCTGCCGCAGCGGGGCCTTCTGCGGCTCCCCTCCGCCCCTCACGCGTAACGCGGCGGCTGGTCGCCCCGTCCTCGGTCGGTCGAACAACACGGGTCCGGCCCCACCATTCATGCCGCGGGGCCGGTCCCGGACGCCCTCGTCCTTCCCCGCCGCCTGGCGGGGCGGGCGCTGCTCCGGCCGGCCCCGACGCTGTCCGCGGTCGGCGGCCCCTGGTGCAGTCGCCGGCCATGGGCGCCTACGGCAACCGGGACCGGGCCGGGCCGCTGTCCCGGTTCCGACGCTCGTCATCCAGGGCGAATCGGATTCCTTCTTGCTGTGGTGATGACGAGCCGGGCGGCGATGTCGCGCGGGCTCGGCTCCTGGCTGCGCAGGTGGACGGCCATGGAGTGCGTGGCGCCGTCGACGCTGCGGCCCCTTCCGTAGCGGCTCGGCCGGGCGCCGTACGCCCCGCCGCTCGTTTCGCATAAGCGCTTCTTCGGAGTTACGAATCCCCGCTTCTGAGACCCTCATCGTGAGTAACATTGCACTCACGCTGTGAAATTTCACAGCCTGAAGGACATCTCGAGATCGATAACGATAGAATAACGGTGGACTAGACCAATTGTCCCGACGTTCACCAAGTCGCGCTCGTGCGGCGTCTGTTGGCCCATGAATCCTCGCCCTCTATGCGCGTAGCCGCAAGGCGTCCCGGACTCCTCCGTTCCGGTTTTGAAGCGGCTCTGCCAGACTCCCCCGCATTCGGTTTCACCTAACGGGGAGTGAGATCTGACGCATGAGCAGACACCGCAGGAAATCACGCCGATGGGCCATGGCGGCAACCGCCGCCGTGCTGGCCGGTGCGGCCGCGCTGGGTATCGGCGCCGTGGCCCAGGCGGGCCTGGTCAAGGGAACCGTCATCGGGGGGCAGGGGAACTACAGCACCGTCAACGAGCGGGTGCTTCCCTCGCTCTCGGCCAGGGTCTCCGGTCAGGCCGCGCCGGGCGACCGCATCCCGATGATCTGCCGGACGACGGGGGACACCGTCGAGAACGACAACCGCTGGATCTGGTCCGGCGGTTACTACATCGCCGACGCCTTCATCAGTGAGGACACCGGGAACCTGCCGCTCTGCGGCTCCACCCGGCCCACCAGCTGGACGGCGCTCGACATCACCATGCAGAAGCAGGTCCAGGACGAGTGGTGCTGGGACGCCTCCGGCCTGACGGTCGCCACCTACTGGGGTTACAACCAGTACAACCAGTACGACTTCTGCCGCCTCGCCCAGCAGGGCCGTTGGCTGGACTGCAACGACCGGCCCGCCACGCTCGACGACATGGCCAACGGCCTGTCCGCCATGGGCTTCCGCAACAGCGGCTACGACCTGAACCGCAACGCCTCGTTCAGCGAGGTCACCAACGAGATAGCCAACGGGCGGCCGTTCGCGGTACGCATCGGCTGGACCGCGGGCGGCGGGCACATGAACGTCATCTACGGCTACGACAGCACCAGCAACATGATCGCCGTGGGCGATCCGTGGCCCAGCACGCAGACGTACACCTGGTGGAACTTCAACACCTACGTCAGCAACGGCTCGTTCCAGTGGACCCACTCGCGGGTCGGCATCCACGCGTGAGGAGACAACCAACCATGAGGACATTGAGAGCGGTTGCCCTCACCGCCGCCGCGCTCGTGAGCGTCGGCGCCGCCACCACGACAGCCCGGGCCGACAGCGGGAGCGACGTCCCCGACTACGGCGCCGCCCGGCAGGTGCTGCGCTCCGGCCAGACGCACGACACCGTCTCCCGCTTCCTCGGCGCCGCGAGGACCGCGGTCTCGCCCGGCGGCGGTCCCGGCACCGGGACCGGTGCCGACGGCGGCAGTACGGGCGGTCGGCCGAACACCCCGAACGCGGTGGCCGCGCCACCGTCGTTCGAGCTCAAGGACCCGGTTCCGATGTACGAGCTGTCGGTGGACTTCGTGACGGGCAAGGCCCAGCCGACACCGCAGAACGCGCTCAGGCTGTCCTACCTCGCTTCGCGGGTGAGCGCGGCCGACGGTCACCAGGCCGCCGTCCTGCTCGCCCCGCCGGGCAACGGCGGGGGCTGGCGGCTCGCCGGCATCCGGGACGGCGACAACGAGCTCACGCTCGCCGAACGGGCCACGGCCGGTGCCCGCACCTTCACCGAGCCGCAGATCCACGCCTGGTACCGCCTCACCGCGAGCGCCGACGTCGAACCGCTCAACACCGAGGCCACCACGGGTCTCGGCGGCAAACAGAGCCTCCCGCTGGCCGCCTACCAGAAGCTGGTGACCGGCCGGTACGCGGACAAGCTCCCCGGGTCCGGCTACGACCGCAACGGGCTCGCCGGAGGGTTCGGTCTGTTCGACGGTACGGGGTCCGCGGCCGGATCCGCGGCCGGGACGCCGCCCCAGGCCCAGCCCGAAGCACGAGCCGGGACGCAGACACCGACGACCTCGTCGGACTCCGCCTCGGCCGAGCAGTCGCCCCCGCCGTCCTGGCAGCTGCCGGCGCTCGGAGCCGCAGTGCTGGCCGCCGGCGCCGCCGGCTTCGGCCTTCGCCGTCGCCGCCGCGCCGCAGCGACGGACTGGCGCCCCGAACGGTGACACGCGAGGCACCGGGCGGCGGACGCACGCCCCGGACGCCCGGTGCCTCGACAGGCCGTCCCGGCCGAACCCGCCTGCCGGTGGCACGAACCGCCGCGGCCGTACGGCTCGGTGTGGTACCTGACCAAGTCCTCGTCGGTCGGGGCGTACTCCCGGCGGCAGGTTGGCGTGGTGCACGTCGTCATCGTCGTCGCGTTCGTCATGGGAGCGTGGCAGGAGTCGGCCGAGCCGCAGTGGCGACAACCCGGCGGTCGGCCATCGTGCCGCAGCGACCATTCCGGGCCTCCGCCGGCACCGCGTGTCGGCCCGCAGTCGAGCCTGGGGGAGTCGCCTCCAGGTCCGCCGCTCGCTGGTTGGGTGCATCGGACGGTGGGGCCAGGGGCCACGGATGCCGCGGGCTGCCCGCCGTCAACCGCTTCCGCGAACTGCCGGCCGTTGGCGGCGACCGAGCCCCGACACGAGGGAGGTGGCCCCGGTGCACCGCGCACCGGGGCCACCTCCGTCAAGGACGTCAGTGGGCGGTGCCGCCCTCAGGCTGGGCCCGGCGGCGGCCGGCCTGCCAGACGTACACCAGGATCCCGGCGAACAGGAACAGCACGCCCTGGTAGACGGCCGCGTACCCGGCGCCGGCGAGCAGCCAGAGGGAGAAGGCGAAGGCGCCGAGGCCGAGGACGGCGTCGCGCACCAGGTGGCCGCCGTCGACCCGGTCGGTGGCGCCGCGGACCAGCCAGTACAACTGGGCGGCGGTGGACAGCAGGTAGGGAACGACGGCGGTGAAGGTGGTGACCAGCACCAGCATGTCGAACGCGCCCTTGGCGCCGCTGGCGAAGTTGGCGACGGTCAGCACCGAGGCCAGGGCGACGCTGACGACCACGCCGAAGGTCGGCACGCCGCGCTTCTCCTTGCCGAAGGCGGCCGGGAACAGCCCGTCCCCGGCGGCCGCGTACGGCGCCTGGGCGGCCAGCAGGGTCCAGCCGTTGAGCGCGCCGGTCATCGAGATCAGCGCGGCGACGGCGATCACCGTGCCGCCCCAGGTGCCGCCGAACATGGCGTTCATGGCGTCCGAGAACGGCGCGCTGGAGGTGACCAGCCGCTGGTGCGCGACGGTTCCGAACACCGCGAGCGTGCCCAGCAGGTAGACCACCGCGGCGCCGCTGGTGCCGAGCACGCTGGCCCGGCCGACGTTGCGCTCGGGGTCGCGGACCTGCCCGGCGCTCATCGCGGCCGACTCCACGCCCAGGTAGCTGAACAGCAGGATCGCCGCGGCGGCCGTCATGCCGCCCATCCAGCCCTGGCCGTTGCCGTCGAAGGGCCCGATGTTCTTCGGGTCGAAGAAGAACAGTCCGCCCACCGAGACCAGCAGCAGGGGGATGAACTTCAGGACGGTGGAGACGAGTTGGACCGCCCCGACGAACCGGGTGCCGGCCAGGTTGGCCAGCGCGGGCAGCCACTGGAAGGCCAGCGCGGCGGTGATCTCCAGCACGCGGTTGTGGCCGATCGGCACCAGCACGTCCAGGTAGCCGACGGCGGCCACGGCGAGCGCGGCGTTGCTGACCCAGGTGGTGATCCAGTAGGACCAGGCCGACAGGAACCCGGCGAAGTCCCCGAAGGCCTCCCGGGCGTAGACGTACGGCCCACCGGTGCGCGGGCTGCGGCGGGCGAGCTGCCCGAAGACCAGCGCCAGCGCGATCGCGCCCACGGTGAGGACGACGAAGGCGAGCAGGCTGACCGTCCCGAACGGCGCCACGGCGGCCGGGATCATGAAGATGCCGCCGCCGATGATGTTGCCCATCACCAGTGCGGTGGCGGTCGCCAGCCCGAAGCGGCGGCCCTTCGCGGGAGCGGGGCCGGGAGCCGGGGCGGGATCGGGGGTGACCGGGTCCCGGTCTGCCGGGCCGCTCGGTCGGGTCGCCTGCCGGGTCGCGGCGGGGCTGGTCTGCATGAGGGTGGTGCGCCTTTCGTGGTCCTGCTCGTGCTCGGTGGAGCGACCGTTCATGCTCGGACCGGGCGGTACCTTGCACCAAATCGGTGGGATTTGTTCATCCAGCCCGGCGGATCACCGCAAGACTTGCGGTCGCACGCCGGTCGGACGGGCACTCGTCCGGCGCACTCCGAGAGGCCGTTCGACCCGGAACGACGGCGTACGACCGCTTTCGTCCGGCGCGTTCCTCCGGCCGGGGGAGATGTGTCACCCGGATGCCCCAGCCCGGTTGCGGCGCGCGCCGCGGTTGCGTGTTCGTGTGCCAGCCTTGGCGCGGCGCCTCCCGGTGAGGCGCCGCCCGGCCGTCGATTCGGCTCGAACTGGCCGTCCGGGGGCCCGGGTTGAGGACCAGAAAGACGAACCAAAAGGACATCAGATGTCGCTTCGTGGGAACATCCGCAAGCTCGCCGTGATCGTTGCCGTGGCCGGTGCCGTCGTGGCGGTCCCGACCTCGGCGATGGCGGGGGGCCACACGCCGATGCAGTCGCAGGAGTCCAGCCAGAGCCTGGAGTCCGGCTCCGCGGGCGTCGGCCTGTTCGGCCCGCACGCCAACTGGTTCAACTTCCACGAGCACAGCGACAGCGAGAGCGACTGCGGCTGCTGATCCCCACCCGCACCCCAAGCCCGGAGGCCGCCCGTCGGCCCCCGGGCTCGGTGCTGCCCGCCCGCCCCCGGGGCCGCCGCCGCGGTGCCGGGAGCGGTCTCAGGCCGGAACGGCCGCCCGCTCGCGCAGCTCCCGCAGCACCGCGATGTCCATCGCGTGCCCGGTGCCGTCCCCGCCGTGCTTGCGGTCCGGGGTCTCCACCAGCAGCGGCACCCCGGCCGTCTCGGGGTGCTCGAACAGCTCGCGGAACGGCTCCGCGCCGATCATCCCGGCGCCGATGTTGGCGTGCCGGTCCTTGCGGGCTCCGACCACGTCCTCCGAGTCGTTGGCGTGGATCAGTCGCAGCCGGCCCGGGCCGGCCGCCGAGGCCAGGGCGTCCAGCGCGGCCGTCACCCCGCCGGGCACGGCCAGGTCGTGCCCGGCGGCGAAGGCGTGGCAGGTGTCCAGGCAGACGCCCACCCTGGGGTGCCCGTCCAGCGCCTCCAGGTACTCGGCCAGCTGCTCCAGCCGCGAGCAGAGTGAGCTGCCCTGGCCGGCGGTCGGTTCCAGCAGCAGCCAGGGCGCGTCGTCGCCGAGCGCGTCCAGCTCGTCCAGCAGCGGCCGGACGTCGGCGCGCACCTGCGCCATCGCCTCGGCCCGGCGCGAGCCGCCGCCGGGGGCCGTGCCGACGGCCGAGCCGGTGTGCAGCACGACACCGAGCGCGCCGATCGCGTGGCCGCGGTGCAGCGAGTGCCGCAGTGAGTCGGCCGAGCGCTCCCGGGTGGCCGGATTGTCCGAGCCGAAATTGATCAGGTACGGCGCGTGCACCCAGGCCGGAATGCCCTGCTCGGCACAGGCGGCGCGGAACGCCTCGTCCTGCGCCGGACTGCCGGCCGGAGTGGCCCAGCCGCGCGGATTGGCCACGAACACCTGTACGGTCTCGGCGCCGACCTTCTCCGCGTACGCCAGGCCCGTCCCGGCCAGGCCGCGGCCGGCCACCGGGACGTGGGCCCCGATTGGGTTGCGGCGGGCGGTGGCGGGCGGTACGGGCGCGGTGCTCATGCCCCCGAGGATGCCACGGGCAGGGGCGGCGACGGCGCGCGGGCCCGTCGTCCAGCCGGACGGGCACGCCACGCCGAGCCGTCCTCCCGGCGGCCGACGCCCCGTCAGTCCGGTAGCCCAGCCCTGGTGGCGGCCCCTCCGGGGCGCCCGTACCGTCGACTCGGCCGTACTCACCTTCCGTCACCACCCGCACACGGCGGGTCGGACGGGCTCCCCGAACAACTCGACGACCGTCCCACCAGTCCCACCAGCCCCACCGTGCGCCGAAAGACAGGTCACCACTCATGTCCATGTGTCGGGTCCATCACCTCGCCGCGGCCACCGCAGCCGCCACCGCCCTGACCACCGCCCTCGCCACCCTGGCCGTCGCACCCGCGGCCCACGCCGCCGGCGGCACCCTGCGCCTCGTCCAGCCGGGAGATTCGGTCCAGCAGGCCGTCGACGCCGCCAAGCCCGGCGACACCGTCCAACTGCTCCCGGGCACCTACCGCGGCAGCGTCCGCATCACCACCCCCGGCCTCACCCTGCGCGGCTCCGGACCGGCCAGCGTGATCACCCCCGGGACCGGCACCGAGAACGCCTGCGCCACCGCCGGGCACGGCGTCTGCGTGGTCGGCACCGAGGCGGCCCCGCTGTCCGACGTCACCGTCGAGGCCCTCGCCGTCACCGGCTTCACCAAGAACGGCATCGACGCCAGCGGCACCACCGGCCTGACCGTCCTCGCCACCTACGTCCACGACAACGGGCAGCAGGGCATCAGCCAGGAGATGTCCACCAAGGCCGCCATCCTCGGCAACCGCGCCACCGGCAACGGCCAGTCCGGTGTCTTCCTCGCCAACTACGCCTACCGCGAGGGCGGCGCGCCCGACACCGGGGGCACCGTCGTCGAGGGCAACGAGCTCAGCGGGAACCGGGTCGGCGTCACCGTGCGCCGGCTGCGCGCGCTGACCGTCCAGGGCAACGGGATCAGCGGCAACTGTGCCGGCGTCTTCGTGGTCGGCGACGAGGGAGTGCCCCGCGCCGGGGACCTCGACGTCCGGAAGAACCGGGTGGTCGCCAACAACAAGTTCTGCCCGGCCAACCCCCGCCTCGGCGCCATCCAGGGCGCCGGCATCGTGCTCACCGGGACCGAGGACACCCGGGTGACCGGGAACGAGGTCCACGACAACGTCGGCAGCACGGACTTCTCCGGCGGCATCGTCCTGTTCAAGAGCGTCGTCGGCATCCCCAACACCCGGGCGACCGTCACGAACAACAAGCTGAGCGGCAACAGCCCCGCCGACCTCGCCGACCGCGACACCGGCACCGCCAACACCTTCACCCGCAACACGTGCGCGGTCTCCGAGCCGTCCGGCCGTTGCTGACGCCCCCGATCGGGAAGGACCACCCATGACCACCGCCCCCGTCAACCCCACCGCCCAGGCCGCGATGCGGCTGCGCGAGCTCGTCTTCGGCGCGGCCTGCGCCGCCGCCGTCCGCGCGGCCGCCCGGCTCGGCGTCGCCGACCTCCTCGACGAGACCCCGGTCAGCGTCACCGACCTCGCCGCCAGGCTCGACATCGAACCCCGCCAGCTGCGCCGCCTGCTGCGCGCGCTCACCTGCTACGGGCTCTTCGCCGAGACCGGCGACGACCAGTTCGAGCACACCGAGATGTCCCGCCTGCTGCGCGAGGACGCCCCCAACTCCCTGCGACACATCGCCCTCTGGTGCACCGAG